>Ga0078972_1000359_pt1 | contig 189247 bp, 150 predicted proteins | sample YelNatPaOPGAMG01_FD_67568 | JGI IMG/M metagenome (GOLD analysis project Ga0078972, IMG submission 67568) | Hot spring thermophilic microbial communities from Obsidian Pool, Yellowstone National Park, USA - OP-RAMG-01 (SPADES assembly) (version 2) | ecosystem: Environmental > Aquatic > Thermal...
GCGACGCTGGGCTGGCATCCGGGTATCGGTTTGCGGAATGGCGCACCAACGGGGTCCGGGTGGCGGATGCGATGGGACGGGCCATGGGAGGGTTGCCGATCCTGGTGACGGCCAGCACCTCTAACGCGGTGGCGGTGTTTTTCCCGTCAGGACAGGACACGCGAGGGGATGAAGTACCGGACTGGTACAAGTTTCAATTTTACGGTACCGACAATGTAAGTGCCGCGGCCGATGGTGACGGTGACGGGTTTACGTTGTTGGAAGAGTACCGACGCGATTATCAACCGTCATGCTCGGATATCGTCATGGATGGCGGCATCTCCCAACGAAATTCCCCGTTCGTTTTTTATCTGACACCGGGTTACGTCCTGTACAGTGAGGTCAGTTCGCCTGCCGGTTTTGTCAATGTGGAAATGATTGTTCCCACCAATACGACGCGGATTTTGCCCGACGTTAGCGACGCTGGGCTGGCATCCGGGTATCGGTTTGCGGAATGGCGCACCAACGGGGTCCGGGTGGCGGATGCGATGGGACGGGCCATGGGAGGGTTGCCGATCCTGGTGACGGCCAGCACCTCCAACGCGGTGGCGGTGTTTTTCCCGACAGGACAGGACACGCGAGGGGATGGCGTACCGGACTGGTACAAGTTTCAATTTTACGGTACCGATAATGTAAGTGCCGCGGCCGATGGTGACGGTGACGGGTTTACGTTGTTGGAAGAGTACCGACGCGATTATCAACCGTCATGCTCGGATATCGTCATGGATGGCGGCATCTCTCAACGGTTGTCAATGGGAGTTTTCACTGACACGCGAACATATGCCTATTACTGGATCAACAGTCACCCCGACGGATTGGTGTCCGGTTTTGGCCAGGAACCGGTCGGTACCGTCATCCAAACCCCCAATGTGCCCGACAACATCAACGGTTACATTTTCGGCCAGTGGCAGGTGAATGGTCAACGCCAGACAGACTCCCGTGGCATTTCCATTACCCAGGCAACGTTCACCCTTTACAGCAATTCGGTGGCGACCGCGTTCTTCTATACCCCTGATGCCGACAGTAACGCCAACACCATCCCCGACTGGTGGGAAGTTCATTATTTCGGGACATTGACAGGTCCCATCGCAACGTCCGATCCCGATGGCGACGGTATGACCAATCTTCAGGAATACCGCGCAGGCACCGATCCGAAATCTGCCTTCAGCCGTTTGGCCATCACCAACATCCTCAACACCGCAGAGGGTTGGGAAATCTCTTTCCCGTCCGTTTCCGGCAAAGTCTATCGCATCGAATATGCTACCGATCTGATGACGAGCAATGACTGGTCAATTCTTCTCGACGACATCACGGCCACCGGGACCGTGATTCAGGTCGTTGATCCTACTGCTACCAATCAGCCTGCCCGTTTCTATCGCGTCCGGCTCAAGCGTTAACCCGTCAACTGTGCTACGTTGCGAATAATGAATCGCCTCCAGCATTCTCACAGCCCCTACCTTCGACAACACGCCAATAACCCCGTGGACTGGTGGCCTTGGTGCGACGAAGCGTTGGCCGAAGCCCGACGCTCCAATAAACCCGTCTTCCTCTCCGTCGGCTATTCCACCTGCCACTGGTGTCACGTCATGGCCCACGAATGTTTTGAAGACGCCGCCACCGCCGCGCTGCTCAACGACCACTTTATTTGCATCAAACTCGACCGCGAAGAACGCCCCGACCTCGACCACATCTATATGACCGCCCTCCAAGCCATGACCGGCTCCGGCGGCTGGCCCATGAGCCTCTGGCTCACCCCCGACCTCGAACCGTTCTATTGCGCCACCTACATCCCCCGCAAGCCATTCCAACAAGTCTGCCGCCGCATCCACGAACTCTGGCAAACCCGCCCCGACGATGTCCGCCAACAAGCCGCCCACATCACCGAAGCGTTGCGTACCCATCTCACCGCGAATCGGACGCAACCGGTGAGCGCATCACTGAGTTCCAATCCCATCTCGGAAACGCTTTCGCACTACCGCGCCAACTACGACCAGAACCACGGCGGGTTCGGACACGCTCCGAAATTTCCTTCACCTTGCATCCTCAACTTCCTCATGCGCTGCGGCGGCGCCGACACGGCTCTTCACCAACTCCGCGCCATGGCCAACGGCGGCATTCACGACCAACTTGCCGGCGGTTTCCACCGCTACTCAACCGATGAACGCTGGCTGGTGCCGCACTTCGAGAAGATGCTTTACGACCAAGCCCAACTCATCGCGAGCTACACCGAAGCATGGCAAATCACTCGCAACCCGTTCTACCTCGACATCGCCCAACGCACCACCGAGTACGTTCTCCGCGACCTCGCCTCGCCCGACGGCGCGTTCTATTCCGCCGAAGACGCCGACAGCGAAGGCGTTGAAGGAAAGTTCTACACATGGACCCGCGCAGAACTCGAAGCGGTTTTGGGCGACAAAACCGACGCTTTTTGTCGTGCTCACCTCGATGAGAACGTTCTCCACGGCCAAATCGAAGAACCAGAACGCAACGCGCTCCTTGCCGCCCGCAATCGTCGCATTCGCCCGCACCGCGACGAGAAAATCATTACCAGTTGGAATGGTCTGATGATTTCCGCGCTTGCCAAGTGTGGCGAAATTCCACCTGCGACCCGCGCTGCCGAATGGCTTCTGAAACGCGGTATCTGTCGCACGGAGACCGTGCCGGCCATGTTGGACGATTGCGCCAATCTCGCGCTCGGCCTGCTCGATCTTTACGAGGCGACACTCGACGAGCGTTGGCTGCGTGAATCTATCGCGTTGGCCGAACAAATGTTGGCGCGCTTTTACGACTCCGAGGTCGGCGGTTTCTTTCAGACGACCGACGCCGCCGTGATCATCCGCGCCAAAGATTACTACGACGGCGCCGAACCAAGCGGCAACGCGCAGGCAACGCTCCTGTTGTTGCGGCTTGCCCCGCACACCAACAATCTGCCTTACCGTGAGGCTGCCGAGACAACCCTGTCATTGTTTGCCACGCTTGGAATGCCGCAGATGCTTTGCGCGCTTGACCTCGCATTGCATCATCCCATCGAGATCAGCATTACCGCCGACCTCTTGCCGGTTGTGCGCGGCGAATTTCTCCCCCGCAAAATTCTTCGTCGCCACCTCGGCACGGAACCCTTCGCCCAGGTCTGCGTCAACCGCGCCTGTCAGTTACCCGTGCACACCCCCGCCGACCTCCAACGACAGCTTGACGCCTTGAAGGCTGACGAATCCTGATTGTTTCAGTGATCGAGAGTTCCAATTCAGGCTGCAAGGGATAGGTAACTGGCAACCGCAAGTTATTCATGGCTTTTCAAAGTGCGGTTGGCCCACCAGTTGGGCTGCGCTACCGTCAGGGCTGTGGACGCGAGCTTGCGAGCCGTAACCTCCGAGGCATTATTGGCCGCCTTCTTCCTATTCGGTTTCGTGGTTGATGGGATGGGTGGGTGGGACGGCCGATCGCCCAACGGGCCTTGTTCATATTGCCAAGTATTGGAATCACCCCAGCGGGCGCGAGCAAATCGGCTGGCTGGCACTCCCTATCTACGTAACATGGCATTTGCCAGAAGCCCGGCAGCCAGCGCGGACGCAATAAGCGAACACCCGCCTCCTACGCCGTCTTTCGCACTGAACTCTACAAATGCGCTGACCAGTGAGATCAACACAATGACACTACACAATAGGATGGCGATGCCGGCCAGTGCCGAGTCTTGTATCGGTTTAGGTTCCTGAACTTTATTCATTGCATTTCTCCCTACTTGTCAACATTAGTGCTGACTCTTGTGCCGCGCCGCCGAGTTCCAATCGTTGGAGAATGGCATTGCTTTCCAACTGTTGGAAGCGTCCCCAATGGCGCGGGCAAAGTCCGGCGATTGGTTGGGCGACGTTCTTGATGATGTCCATACAGGCCTGTCCTATTTTCGCTACCGCGAGAGGTACCATGCCAAGAAGACCAGGGGAGAAAGCAACGTGAGTACGAGTCCCCACTTCGCGGCGGTAAGCTTTCGGTTCTTCTGGACAAATCCGATGGCCGCCGTGACCAGCCCAAGGGGCACGCCTACGAGATACATAACGGCCGGGATGGAGAATGCAAAGATAATGCCTTGATTATCCTTTACGCCCATCGCAACTGCCGCAAGAATCCCAAGCTGAGTTGCAAGCATAGTTGCGCCGACGATACTAGCGGCGATACCCATACGCGACTGCGTCAACTCATTCTGATTCTGCGTATTCATATCTCGTCCTCCATAATGTCGTTTAGGCCAACGTAAAAGGTCAGCCACCGCTGGCCGCGGAGCGGCCAACGGTTGGCAGCGCCGGTTGGTTGGGTGGGAGCCGTTGCTCATTGAATCATCAGCGACTCCGCGGAAGCGCGTTATCCTTCCCCTTGTTCCATGGAATCGTACTTTGCTTCGGCGGTAGTGTGTTTGCGAAACCAAGCGTGTTTTCGAGAACAGTGACTTTCAACTCGCACGGTACTCCCAAGTTACTCCAATAAGAGACGACGGTGACGTGTTTGTTCTTTGGGTCTCGCCATCGCGTTTCGGCAATAGCCTTGGAGAAAATCCGCAGCATCTGCTTGTTGTCGTCTTGGTCAACGGTATAGGGGATTCGAATGACGGTTTCATATTGATCCTCGTTCCATCCAGAAGTGGGGAAAGTGAACAGGAGATAACGGTTGCCGCCCTGTTTGGGTTTCATCGTGTCGGGGTTGTACTCAACTAAGTTCAGAATGTCTAACTTTCCGCGTGAGACGATTGACTTCTCCGTCGGTGAAGCGTCCTTAGAAAGGACGGGCTGCCCGTTATGGAGCACAACAAATGTCGGCAAGTCGCATCCAAGCCTGCTCGCTTCGAGGGAGTCGATGGCCTCCAACTTGATGACCAACCGGTTGGCATCAATATCGCCAAAGTAGGAGAGACAAAATCCATTGGCCCAAAAACCAAGAAACCCGAGTATCACAATCCTGATTCTCATCATCGCAATATACCGCCTCTCCTTTGCCCAACGCTCAAAATAACCGACAGCAAGAAGCGTGACAATCACACCCGCCTTCGCGGTCAAGCCAAATGCGCTCCGTGCTGTTTGACTCATCGGGTGGTTGTGTTTTTGTTTCTCGTGCTCAATAGCAACTGGACTGCGCCGATAATCAGCCAGACGCCAAGAATGGTAATCGCCGGTCCGTAGAACATCTCTGCTGTTGTGGGTGGGCAGAACAAACCGAATGACCGGAGGACTGCGAGAAGCCCAACACCGGCTAGATAAACAAGACTGGTAAGCAAGATGGCAACCCATATCCACTTCGAAACCGGCCACTGTTTCATCCCCTTAAACATAACGTGAAAGGTGAGCTACCGTGACCCCGGCGCAACAGTCTTCGACTTCATCAGCCAAGCCAGGGTTGATTGGCTCGCAGTTCGCTCGACTGCATGGATAGGCGCGGTCATCTCGCCCCCATGCTGCCAATAGTAACAATGAGCGGACTAAAGAGTGCATAAACCACGAGAACCCCCGATGCGATCAGGATGCCAAGCGCCGCCCAACTCGGCAACAACCGCGGTTTGCCGCGGACATCCCTCAAAATGAGCAAGGCTGCCAACATGCACGCCAATAGCAACCAACCGAACGGCGTAATGCCAAAGACCAATCTCGTCAGGAATGGCAGAGCCGTGTCTTTGGCATATAGGTCTTGGTAGATGGCACGAAACTTCGGAAGCAACACAAATGAATAAGCGCCAGCGAGAAGAAAAAACGCTGCAAACACCCACGATGAAATCCGTACTTTCATGTTTCGCCTACATTAGTAGGCGGCCATACTCAGCGGTGTTTGCCGGTAAAGTGGATTGGCCGGTTTCATGGGGGGAAGTGTAGGATTCGGTGCTTGCGCAGTCAAGGGTATTTCAAGTACTTGCGCCCTGAATGAGGGCATGTAAAAAGCGTTGCCGCGACCGCTTTTGCCGGCAATATCGGCCTGTGAAAGCCCCAACTTGGTTTGGCTTCCGTCGGAGCGATATTCGATGACTTTACAGACTGCCAGAACTGCTGTCTGGTTTCCCGAATGGATGGAGGCGCTTCGGCAATTGCGCCTGCCACCATTACGCAAACAGCAATACCAGCGGGGAGTCGAAGTAGAACGGACGTCCCGCCCGTTTCGTTTCGCACGGAACGATCACACGGGCGGGATGCCCGTGCCAGCATGACGGATGTTCCGCCGCTGGCCGTCGCCGACTTGGGAAAGACGAATTGGGAGCGACGGCTCATCGAGGTCTTGCGGACACGTCACTATCAATGCCGCACCGAACAAACCTACCGGGCGTGAGTATGGCGGTTTGCGGAGTGGTTGCAATGCCGCCATTGTGAAATCGAAGATGCTGCGACGGAACATGTGTGTGATTTCCTCACGGACTTGGCCACTCGTCAGCGGGTATCGGCTTCGACCCAGAAACAGGCGGTGAACGCCTTGGTGTTTCTGCTGTACGAGGGGCTGGAGCGCGATCCCAGTGAGTTTGGGAATTTTGCGTGCGCCCGCAAATCCGTCCGCTTGCCGGTGGTGTTGTCGCGGGACGAATGCCAGAAGCTCTTCGCGGCGCTGGAGGGCGTCAGCCGGTTGATGGCGGAATTGATGTACGGCAGCGGGATCCGGTTGATGGAACTGCTGCGGTTGCGGATCAAGGACGTGGACATTGAGCGTCGGCAGTTGCTCGTTCGCGCCGGCAAGGGCGATAAAGACCGCATCACGGTCTTGCCGGTGGCGATACTTGACCGGTTGCGGGCGCATCGGGAGTGGGTGCGTGCGTTATACGAGAAAGACCGGCAGGCGGGTTTGCCGGGGGGCTGGCTGCCGGAAGCGATTGATCGCAAGTATCCCAAGGACGGTGAAGCCTGGGAATGGCACTGGCTGTTTCCGCCCGCGAGTTGATGACCGATCCCCGCAGCGGTCTTCGGCGACAGCATCATCTGCTGGAGGAACGGTTTCAAGCCGCCGTTCGCGAGGCCGCCGTCGGGCGCGGTTGAACAAGCGCGTCACGCCATATGTGCTCCGCCTTTGCCACGCACCTGCTCGAAAGCTGCTCGGATATCCGCACGGTTCAGGAACTGCTCGGCCACAAGGAGGTGGCGACCACTCAAATCTATACTCACGTCCTGAACCGCCCCGGTCTCGCGGTGCGCAGTCCGTTGGATGCGCCCTGAAATTCGGGCTGACAACGACAAGGCGTCATGTTCCGGTATCGGAAACACGTGGACTCTCTGGACTGCGCAACGACAGCTTGCGGTGCCAACCGTCGGCGGCTAAGATGAAAACATGTTTCGCACGGAAGATTATCTGGATGTGACGGAGTGCGCGTTCCCGGAGTTGTTCGATGGCTGTGAGAACGTCTGGGATGCGCTGAAACGGATTGGCGAGGTGGCAAAGACCAGGCTCCGGGCCGGCAATCTCGGAACGGTAATCGGTACCCCGTTCATTGCGGCAGACGTGCAGATCGGGAAGGGAACGGTCATCGAACACGGGGCAGTCATCAAAGGCCCGACGATCATTGGCGAGAACTGCGAAATCCGCGCCAGCGCGTACATCCGCGGCAACGTCATCGTTGGTGACGGCTGCGTGCTCGGCAATACTTGCGAGTTCAAGAATGCCGTGCTCTTCAATGGTTGTCAGGTGCCGCACTTCAATTACGTCGGCGATTCCATTCTCGGTCACAAAGCGCATCTGGGGGCGGGAGTGATCCTCTCCAACGTGAAATCCGTCAAGGGCAATGTCACTGTCTCCAGCGGTCTGTATCAGGTTGATACCGGTCTGCGCAAATTCGGCGCCATCATTGGCGATGGCGCCGACATCGGTTGCAACTGCGTCCTCAACCCCGGCTCGATTATTGGACGACAAACCGTGCTTTATCCGAATGTCCTCTGGCGCGGGGTGTGTCCCGCCGACTCGATTGTCAAACTGCGTCAACAACAGGAAATTATTGGTCGCAGGAAGTGATCACGTGCCTGGTTGGAGGCGGATGATGCGCAGGCGTATGAACCGTCAGGGAGTATTGGTGAGGGGTATCTTGTCGCGAGCAATAATGGGCTGGGTGTCGCCGTTGTTGGTGGACGTGTCGTATTACGGGGCGAAGTTGCAGGAACAACTGGCGCGGGACTAGTGGACGGAGAAAGAGCACGGGGGGCGGGCCGAGGTGGTGGCGCGGAACTGGATGCGACCTGGTTGAAGCACCAACGGCATGGCATGGCGCGCAGAAGAGGGCACCAGTGTATTCCATGATGCAGTTGGGGCTACACGACACAGGGCGAGTGGCGCATTATGAGGACAACGGCGGGCGCTTGGTGGCGGTGGCGCAGAAGAGTTGACTGGCCAGTGCCGAGAGCATGGGGCTGTTTGGGGTACGGCTGCGCGCCAACGCGATTGTCACTACGGGGCGAGTCCTGCGCTGGGCGTGGTGCTCAGTGATGGAGACAAAGGCTTGGAGCGGATGCGAGAGGCGTATCGGAGGAGATGGCGGCGGTGTATGACGGCGACAGTGAAGCGGTGGTGGAAGTGTTGCGGACAGATTGCCGCGTGCTGGCGACGGCGCAATGGTAGAGAAGGATCGGCGATACGCATGGATCGGCTGATGCCGTTGCGCTGGTTGCAGGGCGATCGGCGCAACTGGCAAGGCTGATGGGGCCGAACTAGCCTGAGTACTACAAAAGCCAATCCGGGTTGGGCCACCGACTGACAATTGGAAAAACACCACTATTGGAACAGCCGCGGGAATAAGTCCTTGACTCGACAGAGGCTGCCGTTACCTTTGTGCGCGGAAGGAGGCATTGAAATGCCATGACCAACAGAATTGTGTCCGCCACCACGCTCGGTTTGCTCCTCGCTGTGGCCGCTCTGGCGGCGCAGCCGAAGGCCAACGTTTCGGTAACGGCAAGCGTCAAGCCGGGATCGGGTTCCATACAAGCGGTCTTGCAGCCGGGCGAGTTTGCGGTGCCCGCGGGCCTGAAGGCGGTTAACTTGCGAGTGCAAAAACACACGATCCTCTCCGGAAATGCCTCCAGCAGCACCACCCGATCCGACAAGGACATCTATTGTGTCTCCAGCGCCAAATATATTCCCGCTTCACAAACGGAACTGCCGTCCGGCAATTACAAATTCGCCGTGGGCGGCGGCCCCGGCTCGACCGGTACGCTTGTGTACGACCTGGTCCCAGCCAAATGACACCAGACTCTCTGTCTCCGCCGAACCAAAACCAAACCTGATTTTCCGAGAACCCAATTATGCCCCAACTGCGCTATTTCACCGCGGGTGAATCCCACGGCCCCTGTTTGCTCGGCGTCATCGAGGGGCTGCCAGCCGGCCTGAAACTGGATCTCGCCGCCATCCAGCGAGACCTGGCGCGCCGACAAAAAGGCTATGGCCGCGGTGGGCGGATGAAAATCGAGACCGATCAAGCGGAGATCCTTTCCGGCATTCGGCTTGGCGAAACCATCGGCTCGCCATTGACCTTGTTGGTCAAAAACAAGGATTTCAAGATTGATACATTGCCTGCTGTAACCCGTCCGCGCCCCGGTCATGCGGACCTGGCGGGCGTTCTCAAGTACGATCGCCAGGATGCGCGCGACATTCTGGAGCGGGCCAGCGCCCGCGAAACAGCCATGCGGGTGGCGATCGGTAGCGTCGCCAAACAACTGTTGTCGGTGACAGCGGGTATCGAAGTGGTCGGCCACCTGGTCGGCCTTGGGCCGGTGCAGGCGCGGACGGAAGGTTTGTCGTTGGCGGATATTCGCGACCGCAGCGAAGCCAGCCCGGTGCGTTGCGCGGACCCGGAGGCGGAGAAACGAATGATTGAAGCCATTGACGCCGCAAAAGCCAATGGCGACACCCTGGGCGGGATCATTGAGGTGATTGCGACCGGCGTGCCGGTAGGACTGGGTAGCCACGTCCACTGGGATCGCAAATTGGATGCTCGACTGGCATGGGCGTTGATGAGCATTCAGGCCATCAAAGGAGTGGAAGTGGGCCTCGGATTCGAAGCGGCGCGGCGAATGGGATCGCAGGTGCACGATGAAATCCTCCCCGGTAGCGGCGCGGAATTCCTCCGGGGCAGCAACAACGCCGGCGGTTTCGAGGGCGGCATGACCAACGGACAACCCATCGTTGTGCGAGCTGCCATGAAACCGATTGCCACCCTGATGAAACCGATCCGATCGGTGGACCTTCAAACCCGCCAAGAAGCCAAAGCCGCCATCGAACGATCCGATGTCTGCGCGGCGCCCGCCGCCGCTGTGGTCGGCGAAGCCGTCGTCGCCATCGAACTGGCCGCGGCGTTGTTGGACAAATTTGGCGGCGACAGCGTCCGCGAGTTGAAACGGAACCTCGAAAATTACCGACAAGCTTGCGCGCGCCGCTAAGCCTGGTCGTTTTCGGCGGGAGACGGAAGTTAAACGACTTGACCTTTATTCGCCGTGATAGTTTTGCTGAATCGCAACACGGCAAGCAATTCTCCCAGTTCCGCCACGCGCAGGAGCCAGCAGACCGCGCCGAATGTGACGATGGCAACGCCGATGGCGGCCACAAGGTTGAAGTAGCGATTGATGTCCAGAAAATGATGCGTCCCCCACGCGGCCGCGCTCATCAGGGCGCTGGCCAGTCCCACCTTGGCGCCGGAGAGCAGCAGGGATTTCGCTTCAATTCGTTTCAGGCGTTTTCGCATTTGCCAGAGCAGTTGGGCGAAGTTGGTCAGCGCCACCAGCGCCGTGGACAACGCCAGCCCCATCGCGCCAAGCCTCAGTTTCCAGGCCAATAACCAGCACAATCCCGCATTGATCCCGATGGAAAACAGCGCCACCCGCGCCGGCGTGCGCGAATCTCCAAACGCGTAAAACGACGGCGCCAACACCTTCAACGCCGCATATCCGGCCAGGCCAATGGCAAACATGCGCAGACACTGCGCGGTATGAGCGGTGGCCACCGCGTCAAACCTGCCATGCTGATAAATGACGCCGATGATCGGTTCGGCCAGCACAGCAAGACCACACGCCGACGGCACCGACAGGAAAACGGCCAGACGAAGCGAGCGGGCCAGCGTCTCGCGAAACCGCTCAAGGTCCCCTCGTGCGGCAAACGCGCTCACCGATGGCAGTGTCGCGGTGGCAATGGCCACCCCAAAAACACCGATGGGAAACTGCATCAGCCGAAACGAACAGTTCAGCCAACTGACCGCGCCGTTTTCAACGGAGGCAAACCAGTTGTTGATGAAAATGTTGATTTGCACCGCGGCGGCTCCCACAACCGACGGGCCGAGCATCGTGACGATCCGACGGAAATCGGGGTCGCGCCGATCCAACACGGGTTGGTACCGGTACCCGATCCGTCGCAGGCTGGGGACCTGGATCAGAAATTGCGCCGCCCCGCCAATGAGCGTGCCAATGGCCATCCCGACCATCGCCCGCGGACCGAAACGCGGGTCCAACCAGTACGCAAAACCGACGCCTCCGAGAATGGAGCCGATGTTGAACATCATCGAAGCGCTGGCGGGAATCCCAAAGACCCGCTTGGCATTGAGCATCCCCATCGCCAGCGCCGCCAGCGCCACCAACAACAAAAACGGGAACATGATTCGCGTCAACAGGACGGTCAACTCGGTTTTGCCGGGGACATTGACAAAACCGGGCGCGATGGCGTTGACCAGCACGGGCGCGGCAAGGATACCGAGAAGGGTGATGAGGCTGAGCACAATCAGCAGGGCGTTGAGAACGAGGTTGGCAAGCCGCCAGGCGGCCTTGTCGCCGTCGGTGGTGAGCTTGTGCGTGAACCCGGAGACGAATGCCGCCGAGAGCGCGCCCTCGGCAAAAAGATCCCGCAGCAGATTCGGAATCCGAAACGCGGTGATAAAAGCGTCAAACGCTTCACTGGCGCCAAACAATGACGCCAATACCTGTTCCCGCACCAGTCCGAGCACTCGCGAGCCGAGCACGGCAATGCTCACGGTGCGGGCGCTGCGGGTGACAGTGTTGTCCGATTGACTCACGGCGGGGGAGCATAGGAGAAAGCGCCGACAGTGACCAGCCGTAAGTGCAGAACCGCACCCCCTTGGGTGGCCATTCGAGTTTTCGTCGTACCCCTGGCCTTGGGCTTCTCGTGATACTGCCACCCTTGGTTTGTGGGGCACGATGCCACGTGTCGTTTCGGAAGTATCGCGCCCTGTAACACATTGTTCTTGCTGTCAGGGTGACAGCGATCAGATACGCTTCTCTGATCTGGTGCCCATCATTTCGGTTGCAGGCGGCAGAGCATATTGATAGGTTCTCACGCTGTTTACCATGAGAATCATGCTTTCAGCCAAACTGCACGGCGGTCGCGTGACCTGCTGTAACCTGGATTACGAGGGCAGTTGCGGTATCGGACCGGACCTGTTGAAGGCGTCCGGAATCCTGCCATTTGAGAAAATCTCCGTCTTAAATGTCTCCACGGGCGGACGTCTGGAGACCTACGTTATTCCTGGCAAAAAGGACGGCGAACTTTCCCTCAACGGCGCCGCCGCCCGCCATGCGGCAGTGGGTGATAAGATCATCATCCTTGCGTTTGCCGTGTTGACGCCCGCGCAAATTCGGTCGCACCGGGCGCGGATTGTGATTCTGGGACACGAGAACAAGATTGTTTCCTGTCGGACAGAGAAAGTGCTCGGATAAGCTCTCATGCGTTGGATGATTCTTATGGCCTGGTTGGCGGCGACGGTGATGGGGATGGCCGCAGAGGAGGAGGCTGAAGAGCCAAAAGCGCCGCTGCCCAAGGTGGAGACGATTTTGGAGCGGGTCTGGGCGAATCGCGCTCGCAAGGACCTGGCGTTGCAGGGGCAGTTGTTTGTGGACCGTCAAAAGACGGTTCCAGTGGAGGTTTGGATCAAAAACCTGCCCGAAGAGGTGCGGACGCTTTATCGGAGCGGGCCGACAGAACTGTTGATTGTGCAATCGCAGAAGAAGTTGCCGCAGTACTATCTCGCTGGCGTGGGGGAGTTGACCGGAGATCGTCGGATGGGGAAGTTCATGGAGTCCTGGGTGACGTATTACGATCTCGGTATGCCGTTTTTATATTGGCCGGAACCAAAGCTATTGGGCACGGATCGGACGCGCGGGCAAGATTGTTACCTGATTGAAGTGAAATCGGAGAAGGAACCGTATCGGCGGGTGAAAATCTGGGTACAGATGGAGTATGCCGCCGTGTTGCGGGTGGAGGCGTTCGATGTGGACGACAATCCGGTCAAGCGGATCGGCGTCAGTAGTTTCAAGCGGATTGACGGGGTCTGGATTCCGCGGGGTATGGATTTCATGTTTGTGCCGCCGGGACAATTTCTGCCCGCCACGGAACGCTCGCGGCTGGAAATCCTGGAGGGCAACTACGACGCGCGGCTGCCGCTGGAGCGATTCGATCCGTCGCGGTTCGGCGTCAAGCCCAACGCCGCCAACAACTGAAGGTCGTCGTCTTCCTGCTGGTTTTTCGCCGTCAGTAGTTTCCCGCCGAAAAAGATCGAGTTGGCTCCCGCGAAGAAACAGAGCGCCTGCGCTTCGCGCGACAACAGAGTGCGTCCAGCAGAGAGGCGCACTTTGGAGTGGGGCAGGGCAATGCGGGTGGTGGCGATCATTCGGACCAGCTCAAACACGTCCACGGGTTTTTGGTTTTCCAAAGGCGTTCCCGGCATCGGAATCAGGGCGTTGATGGGCACGCTGTCGGGAGGCGGTCGAAAAGAAGCCAACACTTCCAACATGCGGAGTCGGTCATCTACGGTCTCGCCCATGCCGATGATGCCGCCACAGCACAACGACAGCCCTGCGGCCTGAACAGCCCGGATGGTGTTGAGGCGATCCTGAAATGTGTGGGTGGTCACAATGTTCGGGTAAAACTCCGGGCTGGTGTCCAGGTTGTGGTTGTAGGTGTGCAACCCGGCGGCTTTTAGGGCGCGGGCAGCCGATTCGGTAATGTGGCCGAGCGTGACGCAAACCTCGATGTCCAGTGCCGCGACGGCGCGGATGATGGCCAGTACCTCTTCGAATTGTCGGGTGCCTTCCCGCACGCCGCTCCAGGCGGCTCCCATGCAAAACCGCGACGCGCCTCGCGCCTTGGCGTGACGGGCGGCGGCCACGACCTCATCGGCGGTCATAAGTTTTTCGGCTTTGACGCCGGTTTTGTAGCGGGCGCTTTGAGCGCAGTAGGAACAGTCTTCGGAACAACCGCCGGTTTTGATGCTCAACAGGGAACAGAGCTGGATGGCATGGCCGTCCCAGTGTTGGAGGTGAACCGCCCGTGCCTGTTGGAGCAGGTCGAACAAGGGTTGGTCGTGAATGTCTCGCAGGGTTTGTAGCATGGCGGCGGGGATGCTAGCGGACGGTTTCCGCCATTGCAAGCGAGAGTCGCATCTGTTAGAAGTGGCTACCAGAAGAGGCGCGTCCATGGATAAGAACCTGCAGAAAATCTGCGCGATGCTCGAAAGTCCCGACGGCATGCGGCGGTGCGCCGCCGCGATGGTGCTGGCGGAATTGGCCCCCAAAGACCCTGCCGTGGTGAAAGCGCTCGGCCAGGCGCTTCAGAATGCCGCCAGCCAGCTTCTGACCCGTTACGTGTTGGAGGCGTTTGATGCCATCAGCATTCCCGCGGTGGTGCCGTATGTCCTGCCGTTGCTGAACGCCGAGGACCTGGAGACAAAACTGCGGGCGGTCGGCATTGTCGCTCGCGCCGGCGGTGATGTGTTGCCCGAAATCAAAAAACAACTTGTCCACGCCACGCCGCAACAGAAGCTGGTCCTCCTCGATATCCTCGCCCGAATCCATGAGAGCGCGGCGTTTCAGGTGATTCTCGACATGTTGTTCGACAACGACGTGGAACTGGTCAAGGAAGCCTGTCAGGCCGTGCGCCGTCACATCGGCGATGCGACGCCCAAAGAACGGATCGCCCTGCACAAGCAGACGGTGAAATTCATGAACAGCGCGCCGGTTAGAAAAAATGAACGGGTTCTGACCTCCTGTCTCTTGTTGGTCGGTTGTCTTGGCGCTCCCGATGCCCGGAACCTGCTGCTGAAGTATGCCGCGCCCAAGATGTCCGGTCCCATTCGCCGCCACGCCCTCTTGGGACTGAAAGGGTTGGAGCTTGGCGGGACCGGAGCCGATGCCGTGGCGCGTCCGTTGCTCAAATACCTCAACGAACCCGATCCGGTGATTGTCCAGCACGCGCTCGACATCATCGAAAAACTGTCCCTGCCGAAATCTTACGATGCGCAGTGGCGAAAACTGCTCGCCAGCCGCCATTCCGTGGTTCGCGTTTTTGCCGCTCGCCGTCTGTCTATCGAGGACAATGCTGCCAACAACCGTTTGATGCTTGGTTTGCTCGCGCACGAGGACCCGCAGGTCAGCGAGATGGCTGCCAGCGCGTTGGCCCGTCACAAGGGGGCCGCCAAACTGCTCCTCGATGCCCTGGCGCGCGAACGACGGGTTGAAGCCGCCTGGCGGCTGGCCAAGATCCTGAAACCACACAGCGGGGTGGTGGAGAAAAAGGCCGTGGCGAAGTTTGCCGCGTTGGCCGCGCGCGACCTAGCCGTCGGCCACGACCGTTATGAAGCGCTGTTGTATTTTTTGCGCAACGTGGACCCAAAGGCCGCCGACACCCTGCTTCGGGAGATGGGATTGAAGTTCAAGAAGGCGGGGAAATGGGCCAAAGCGGTCGAATGTTTTCGCCAACTCATCAATACCGAGAGCTTTGACAACGAAGTCCGCTACGAACTCAGCGTCTGTAACCTCAAGCAGTCCCCCAAGGATCTTTCACCTCATCTCCGCGCCGAAGACCACGCTCTGCGCGGTCTCTACGGATTGCTTGCCAACCGCAACTTTCCGTTGCTCGACCGCTTGAAAGAGGAAAAGGCGCTCGATGCCGCCGATCTCTGCTACGTCGGTTTCCACTTTGCCGAACTGCCGGGCGCCGAGAACGCCGAGTTTGGCCGCGCCATCCTCGAATACCTGGTCAAACGCTGGCCCACCTCCAAAGAGGCCAAAGCCGCCCGAAACAAGCTGAAATTGGCCGCGCAGACAGGACAACCGCCGGTTACCTGACCATCGCATTGGCCAGCGCGATCCACTGTTCGATGCTGAGTTCCTCGGCGCGCGCGGTTGGCGAGATGCCGGCGGTATGAAACGTTTCATCGTCGGCTTCCCGGGCGGCAAGAAGTTTGCGAAGCATCTTTCGGCGCTGGTGGAAGCCGAGGCGAACAATCTCGTGAAACGGCGCGTTTTTCTCCAGCATCATCCGTGTGCCGCGACGGTCGAGCACGACAATGGCGCTGTCCACGTTTGGCTTCGGGTAAAAACAGTTCGGCGAGACGATATGGGCAATGGTGACGTGATAGTAGAGTTGAGTGAACACCGTCAGGGCACTGTAATCCTTGTGGCGCGGTGTGGCGGCCAGCCGATGGGCGACCTCCTTCTGGACTGTCAGTATCATGGAACGAGGCTTGACAACGCCTTCGACGAAACATTCCAACACGGGCGTCGAGATGGAGTAGGGGAGGTTGGAGACAACTTTCAACGGTTCCGTCAAACGAAGTGAACCGGCGCGGAGAACCTCGACCGCGTCGTCGTGGATCAGTTCAAGCCCCGAAAAGCGGCGACGAAGGTAATCGGCCAGACGCGCGTCCTTTTCGATGGCAATGAGGCGTCGGGCACGCTTGAAAAGTTCTTCGGTGATGGCGCCGAGGCCGGGGCCGATTTCGATGACGGTCTCGTCGGGACGGATGTCGGCGTGGCGGAGGATGATATCGCGGATGTTTTGGTCGGTGAGGAAATTCTGGCCGAGCGCCTTGCTGGGACGCAGGCCGAGTTCAGCGACAAGCTGGCGGACTTCGGTGAGGGTCATCGGCGCCGGGCGAGTTGGGCGGCGAGGTTGATGGCCGCAATGAGACTGTCGGGTTTGGCGATGCCTTTGCCGACGATATCAGGCGCGGTGCCGTGGTCGGGCGAAGTGCGCACGAATGGCAGACCGAGTGTCAGGTTTACGCCGGAGTCGAAGGCGATCATCTTCAGCGGCGCAAGTCCTTGATCGTGATACATGGCGACCACAGCGTCAAATTCGCCATTGTAATGGCGGTGAAACAGCGTGTCGGCAGGCAACGGCCCGGTGGCACGGGTGCCGCGTACGGCCGGGGCAATGATGCGGCGTTCTTCGTCGCCGAGCAGGCCTCCTTCGCCGGCGTGCGGGTTGAGACCGCAGACACCGATGCGCGGGTGACGGATGCCGAGGCGCCGACAAAAATCGTCGGTGAGTTCAATGACATTGCGGATGCGTCGGACGGTGAGCAGGCGCGGGACGCGGCGTAACGGTTCGTGGATGGTGACAAGTGCGACACGAAGCGGGCCGCCGACGAGCATCATGGCGAACTTTTTTCGTCGCGCCACGTGGGCAAGGAGTTCGGTCTGGCCGGGAAAGGGTGCGACAAGCTCTTTGGTGACGGGGGCGGTGACCATGGCGGCCAGTTCGCCGCGGAGGCATCGGCGGGCGCCTTCCTCGACCCATTTTTTGGCGTCAGTGCGATGGGGTGTTTGCGGGTTGCCGATGATTTCGTAATCGAAATGGGAGTCGAGTTGTGGGGAAGCGAGCGCCTTGGTGACGATTTCGGGGCCGATCCCCGCAACGTCGCCCAGCGTGATGCCGATGCGAGGGCGGGCGCTCATGGTGTCAGAAAAAGCGGATATAGGCTTTGGCGCGGAGTTCCTTGATCCAGCTTTCCATCATTTTGGCGCGCTGTTCTTCGACGAGGATTTTTTCGATGGAGTTACGAACTTCCGACAGGGGTTTGGTGTGGGCGGGTTTGAAGTCGTCCACCTGGAGGATATAGAAGCCTTCCTTGGTTTCGATGAGTTTGCTGTGCTGGCCGGGTTTGAGGGTGAAAGCGGTTTCGTTCAACTCCTTGCGGAGGGCATCCTTGCCCACCCATCCCCAGTCGCCGCCCTGTTTGGCTTCTTTGGCATCGGAGTACTGTTTGGCGAGGTCTTCGAATTTGGCGCCGCCGTCGAGTTTGCGCAGGATTTCGTTGCCAAGCAGGCGGCGCGGGTCGTCGTCGGGGGTATTGGCGGAGGGGGTGGTCTTTTTGATGAAGATCATGCGGAGTTTGACCTGGTCGTCCACCTTGAAATCGGCGAGGTGCTCTTTGTAGTACTGCTCGATCTTGTAGGGAGAAACGACGATTTCCTGTTGGCTTTTGCGGTTGCGCATGGCCTGAATGATGGTGCGCTCTCGGACTTTGTCGCGGTATTGGGCATAGGTGAGTTTTTGTGCCTGGAGAGTCTTGATGAAGGCGGCACGGTCGCCCCCGTATTCGTTGGCGATGGTTTCGTTGATTTGCTGCTCGATGATCGAGTCAGGGATGGAATACCCTTTGGTGTTGAATTCGTGAAGGATCAGGGTGCGGTCAATCAGGTTTTCGAGGGCATCCCTTTGGGCGGCGCGGATTTTCTCGATCAATTCTTGGCCGCTGTACTCGCGTCGGAGCTGCTGGACAATGGGTTGAACGAACTCGCGGATTTCGCTGTAGGTGATGACCTTGTCGTTGACGATAGCGGCGACGCCGTCAACGATTTCTTCCTGGGCGACGGCGAGTGCGCCTAACGCGAGGATCATTGTTAGCAGCCAACCGAGAGGACGTTTCATGACGGATTCTTTCTTGCGTTTGCTCTGGGTTGTCTCCTAGAGGCGCGGTCCTGCCTCGATGATCTCACGAGGCGCGTTTTTGAACATCTCAAAGTTCTTTACGAACTTGGCAGCCAGGTCTTTGGCGCGTCGATCGTAGTCAGCGGGGTCTTTCGCGCCATAGCGCGGCGCCAAGAATTCGGGGGGGACGCCGGGGAGGGTTTTGGGCACCTCAAACCCAAAAGTCGGGTCCATACGGAAGTCGGCTTTGTCGAGGGTGCCGTCGAGAATTTGGGTGATGTTGTCCCGATTGATCTTGAGCGGAATGCGCGGTCCCTGGCCGAAGGCGTTGCCGACCCAGCCGGAATTGAGGAGGTAACACCTGGCATTGTGTTTTTTCATCTTCTCGGCCAGCATTTTTGCGTAGGTTTCGGGCGGCAACGGCAGGAAGGGCGCGCCGAAACAGGTGGAAAAGGTCGGTACCGGGTCTTTGCCGAGGTTGGTTTCGGTTCCGGCAAGGGCGGCGGTGTAGCCAGCCATGAAGTGATACATGGCCTGTTCGGGAGTCAGCCGCGCCACGGGCGGCAACACGCCAAAGGCGTCGGCGGCAAGGAAAATGATCGCCGTGGGATGCCCGCACATGGCGCTGGGGAGCGCGTGCGGGATGTAGTCGAGCGGATAGGCGCAACGGGTGTTTTCGGTAATCGAGGCGTCCTTGTAGTCCGGTAGTCGCGTAACCGGATCCACGACGACGTTTTCAATGACGGAACCGAATTTGATGGCTTCCCAGATGAGCGGTTCGCGTTCCGGCGTCAGGTTGATACACTTGGCGTAACAACCACCTTCGAAATTGAAGATGCCCGTGTCACTCCAGCCATGCTCATCGTCGCCGATGAGGTCGCGATTCGGGTCGGCCGAGAGAGTGGTTTTGCCGGTGCCACTGAGCCCAAAAAACAGAGCGGCGTCCCCATTTTTGCCCACATTGGCGGAACAGTGCATGGAGAGCACGCCCTTTTTGGGCAGGACATAATTCAACGCGGTAAAGACCCCCTTCTTCATTTCACCGGCATATTTGGAGCCGGTGACAAGAATGGTCTTGCGCGGAATATCGAGCACAATGGCGGCGTTGCTGTTGAGATTATACTTCTTCGCATCCGGCTCGAAGTCGCAAGCGTTGATCAATGTCCACTCGGGCACATGGGTCGCCAGTTTTTCCATGGAGGGGCGACGAAACAGTTGCTTCACAAACAACGCATGCCAGGCGTATTCCGTGACGATGCGAAGAGGAATTTCATAACGTGGGTCGGCACCGACCGTCGCATCCACCACGTACAGGTCGCGTCCGTTGAGATGGTTCAAAGCTTCTTCGCGAAGACGGAGATAGGTCTCTTCGGGCATGGGGGTGTTGACCTTGCTCCACCAAATCTCGTCATGGATGGAAGGGGCATCCACGACCCATTTGTCGCGCGGAGAACGTCCCGTGCGCGGAACGGTACTGGCGTTGAGCGCGCCGCTATTGGTCAGGATGCCTTCGCCGTTGCGGATGGCCTCCTCGACGAGTTGTGCCACCGAAAGATTCCACTGAACCTTACCGGGCTGTTTAATGCCGAGGTCTTCGAGTCCGTAGTGATTCATGTAATGTTGGTTGCCTTTCGTTGGCAGGCGCATTTAGCGTGTTTGTGCGCCGCAAGGCAACACAAAACTTCAACTTTCGGTAATCTCTTCCAAGGGACGGGCGACAGAAACTGGTGCGCCCGGTAGGACTTGAACCTACAACCCGCGGATTAAGAGTCCGCTGCTCTGCCAATTGAGCTACGAGCGCACCCTCGAAAGCGCGCGGAACCTAACAAACTCCTCCGCGTCGCGCAAGCTTCTCTTTTGAAAATGTCGCTATCAGAACAATCTGAGGAGGCAAAAAACAACGTCACCATCATTGGGAACGTTGCTGTGCCAGCGCAAAAGGAAAAGGTTGAATAAGCTGGCGCGCGAGATGTCTGAATACTTGCAATTCCGAACAGGGTTGGTATCCTGCGCCGAGTTTTTCAGGCGTTTCGTAATTGCCAGACAACAAAAGGAGAAGATCATGCCAGGAAAAAACAGTCTCACACGACGCCAGTTCCTGCGGAACTCGGCCGTCATCACCGGCAGCCTCGCGCTTACCAGCGTGTTGCCACGCGCGGTTTGGGCCGCCCCCACCGATACCATTCGCGTCGGCGTCATCGGCTGCGGCGGCCGCGGTACGGGCGCGGCAAAAAATTGCGTGTCAGCCGCCGAGGGTATTAAAATTGTGGCGCTGGCCGATGCTTTCAAGGATCGCCTTGAAGGCTTGAAGAAACAATTCAATGTTCCCGACAATCGTTGCTTCGTTGGACTCAATGCCTACAAGGAACTGCTCGCGCTTTCCGAAGTGGACATGGTGATCCTTGCCACCCCGCCGGGATTCCGTCCCATTCATTTTGCCGCCGCCATTGAGGCCGGTAAACATGTGTTCATGGAGAAACCCGTTGCCGTTTGCATGGCGGGCGTCAACATGGTGCTGGCCGCCTCACAGAAAGCCACCGAGAAAAAACTTGCTGTCGTCGCCGGCACCCAACGCCGCCACGAAGCGCGTTATGTCGAGACAATGAAGCGCATCCACGACGGCGCCATTGGCACCATCATGTCCGCCCAGTGTTACTGGAACCAGGGCGGTCTCTGGGTCAGTAAACGCCAGCCCGGCCAGAGCGACGTGGAGTGGCAGCTTCGCAACTGGCTGTACTTCACCTGGCTCAGCGGCGATCACATTGTCGAGCAGCATGTCCACAACATTGACGTGATTAACTGGGCGTTCAACGCTCTGCCGGAATCGGTCCATGCTCTCGGCGGACGCCAGTTCCGCAAGGGCGAGGAGTACGGCAATATCTACGACCACTTCGGCACGGAGTTCTTCTATCCCAACGATGTTCGCACCATCAGCACCTGCCGGCAAATTGAAGGCGCCGACCACCGCGTCAGCGAACGTGTTGCCGGCACCAAGGGCTGGAGTAATTGCTGTGGTTTGATCAGCGATTACAAGGGCAACAAGATTTGGGAGTACACCGGCCCGAATCCCGATCCGTACGTTCAGGAGCATACTGACCTCATCAAGAGTATTCGCAGCGGCACGCCGCTCAACGAAGGCCAACGCATTGCCGAAAGCACTCTCTGCGCGATCATGGCCCGCGAATCGGCCTATTCACAACGCCAGTTCAAACGCGCTTGGTTTACCACCAAGTGCACCTTGAACCTGTTGCCGCCCGACGATCTCAAACTCACGGATTCCAGACCCGTGGCACCGGTCGCGGTGCCAAGCAAATATCAACTGCCCGGCTGGGCTCCGGAACCTGCCAAGAGCAAAAAATAAAGGATAAAGGAGATTTCCCATGTCCATGAACCCTGTTACCAAAACAATCGGCGCCGCCGCCCTGGTCACCGGCGCCATGAAATCCGTTCACGCCATCGGCACCGGCAAAATCAAGGTCGGCCTGCTTGGTTGCGGCGGGCGCGGTTCCGGCGCCATTCGCCAGAATCTCAACGCCGATCCCGATGTCGAAGTCATCGCGGTCGCCGACCTTTTTGAGAAAAAGGCTCGCGCTGCCGCCGAGGGACTCCGCAAGGAGAAGAAATACGAGGGACGAATCAATATCAAAGATGACCACATCTTTTGGGGGTTTGATTGCCACGAGAAACTGGCGCGAACCGACTGTGACCTCCTGGTGATGGCCACCGCGCCCGCGTTTCGTGGTCGTCAGATGTTGGCTGCCGTCAACGCGCCCAAACCGAAACATATCTTTACCGAGAAACCCGTTGCCACCGACGTGGTGGGGTGCCGTCAGGTCATTGAAGCCTCCAAAATCGCCGAGCGAAAAGGCCTGGCCATTGTCGCCGGCACGCAGCGACGGCACGAATTCAGCCGCGTCGAACTGATGAAACGCATTCACGACGGTCAGATTGGCGAACTCATCGGCGGCCAGTGCTACTGGTTCGGCGGCGGCATCTGGTACCGCGCCGACAATCCGGGGGAGACGGAACTGGAATGGCAATGCCATAACTGGTACCACTTCACCTGGCTGAGTGGCGACCAGGTCTGCGAACAGCACATCCACAACATTGATGTGCTGAACTGGTGTTTCAACGGCCCGCCCAAGAAGTTCATGGCTGTCGGTGGCCGCCAGAGCCGCGACTACAGCGAGCAGGCCAAGAAGGTCTGCAAGATGTTCAACGGCACCGAACAGGGCTGGGAAAAATACAACGGCAATATTTGGGACCATCTGGTTGCCGAACTGGAGTATCCCAACGGCGCTCGCTGCCTTAGTTTCAGCGGGCACGGCCCCGGCAATGGACGCAACGGTGAGAAGATCGTTGGCACCAAGGGCACCAGCGACTGCACCAGCCGCATCGAGGGCGAAAACCCCTGGCGGTACGAGGGTAAACACGTCAATGGCATGGATCAGGAACACATTGACCTCATCCAGAGTATCCGCGCCGGCAAACCGCTTAACGAAGGCGTGCGTATCGCCGAGAGCACGTTGACCGCCATCGGCGCCCGCATCGCCGGTTATACCGGCAAGAGTTTCTCGTGGGACTGGTTGCTGAACGCTTCCCAACTGGACCTCGTTCCCAAGGAACTCAAACCCGGCCCCGGCATCTTCCACCCGATCGCCACCGGCTGCGACAAACTCATCTAAACCCGCGTAATCCCCGACCGCCGCCATGAACCGAATCGCATGTGTCCTCATGGCGGCGGTCGTTTTTTCCGCCGCGGCGCGCGCTGCCGATCCGCTCGCAACAGAGGCCGTGGCGCAGCGGATTCGACAGTATCGAACTGCGGAGATGACCTTTACCGTTCTGGCGCCCGACGGTTCGCCGCTCAGCAGCCAACCAGTGACGATTCGCCAGACGCGACACAAGTTTCTGTTTGGCTGCAATGCGTTTGTCCTTGATCCTGCGGATTCTTCCGCGCTTCAGGTTGCTTATCAACGGCAGTTTGCCGCGCTGTTTAACTATGCCACACTCCCGTTTTACTGGGGCAGTTACGAACACGAGCCGGGCAAACCGAACGAACAGAAACTGCAGCGAATGGCCGACTGGTGTGTTGAGAACGGCATCCGCGTCAAGGGGCATCCGCTCTGCTGGCACATGGTCCAGCCCCGGTGGCTGGAAGGGAAGGGGACCGAAGAGGTTCTTCGGCTTCAACTGGATCGGATTCGCCGCGACATGGTGGCGTTCCAAAGGACGATTCGCATTTGGGATGTGTTGAACGAGCCGATTACCATGGCCAACGCAACCAATGCGGTTGGCGCGCTCTGTCGCGCCCTTGGCCGCCGTGAGTTGATCCGCCAGACCTTTGCCGCGGCGCGCGCTGCCGATCCGAAGGCCATGCTCATCCTCAACGAGTTTTCCCTCGGCACAAACTTCTATCATCTCGTCCGAGAATGCCTCGACGCCGGCGTGCCGTTGGATGCCATCGGCATCCAATCGCACATGCACGGTCGTTACTGGGGCGCAAAACGGGTGTGGGACATTTGCGAACGATACGCCCAGCTCGGCAAACCACTTCATTTCACCGAGACCACAATCCTGTCCCAACCCGACAACGAACAGCAACAGGCGCGGCAAGTCGAGGAGTTCTATCGCATCCTTTTCTCCCACCCGTCGGTGGAGGCTGTCACCTGGTGGGACTTCAGCGATTACCGCGCCTGGAAACAGGCTCCCGCCGGGTTGCTACGTAAAGACATGACGCCAAAACCGGCTTACGACACGCTCCTGCGTCTGATCAAGACGGAATGGTGGACGCGCGAGATTAAGACCGCCACCGATGCCAATGGCAGGGTTACCGTGCGCGGTTTTCTTGGCGACTACCAGATCGAGTGTTCCTACTGGCAGGGGACGTTTACATTGGATACCAACAACAAAAACACCACCGTACAGGTCAAATGAAATGCATCTTTGTCTTTGTTGCTGTCTTCTGGGTGTTCGCTGCCGAGGCTCAGAAACTGGCGTTTGATCCCACGGCTGTGAAGACCAGCGACGCGACGGTCCGGATTGTCCGCGACTCGACGCTGCGCATTGAAACCGGCCACAAGAGCCAGTGGCCGGGGGTCACATTGGTGGCGCCGCAAGGACGGTGGGATTTGTCGCGGCGACAGGCGGTTGAGTTGGACGTGCGGAACGTCGGCACCGAGGCGGTCACGGTCTCTTGTCGCGTGGACAATCCGGGCGCTGACGGCAACAAACATTGCGTGACCGGCAGTCTCCGACTCGATCCCGGCTCCAACGGAACGTTGCGTGTCACGTTTTCCACGTTCCCTATTCGCGTGGTGGGCGCCCCGCCGTTGATTGGGATGCGAGGCGCGCCCGGTACCACGGAGAAATTCGATCCCGCCAACGTCACGCAGGTGCTCGTGTTTGTCGGCAAACCGAAACGCCCGCACGCGTTTGAGATTGCCAATGTCCGCGCGGTCGGGGAAGTCGAACCGCTCGACGCAAAACAGTTTTTTCCATTTATTGACGAATTTGGTCAGTTCATCCACCGCGACTGGCCGGGCAAGGTGCATTCGCTGGAGGAGTTTGCCGCGCGACGCGACGCCGAGGAGAAAGACCTCGCCGCGCATCCTGGTCCTGCCGAGTGGAACCAATATGGCGGCTGGAAATCTGGGCCGCAGTTGAAAGCGACGGGGTTTTTCCGTATCCAGCAGTATCAGGGTAAATGGTGGTTGGTGGACCCGGAAGGCTGCCTGTTCTGGTCGCACGGAACGGATTGCGTGCGAATGGAGGCGGCAACGCCGATTACCGATCGCGAACATTATTTTCGTGCTCTGCCGGCGACCAGCCCGTTTTACGGCAAAGCCAGTTGGGCGCCGCACGGTTATTACCAGAATCGCGGTGCCTACCGGACCTACGATTTCAGTTCCGCGAATCTGCGGCGCAAATACGGCGAGGACTACCGCAAGGCGCACGCCGAGATCAGCCACCGCCGTCTTCGTAGCTGGGGGATGAACACCATTGCCAACTGGTCGGACAGCGAGATTTACCTCCTGCGCAAAACCCCCTACACCGCGACATTGAGTCCTTGGTCCCGACAGTTGGAAGGCTCGCAGGGATATTGGGGTAAATTCGCCGACGTGTTTGATCCCTCGTTCCGCGAATCCATCCGTCGCGCCATCGAGAAAGAAAAAGAGCGCTCGGTGGGCGACCCGTGGTGTATCGGTTATTTTGTCCACAATGAACTGGGGTGGGGCAACGACACCTCGCTGGCCGTTGCCGCGCTTTGCTCGCCGTCCAATCAGGTGGCGAAACAGGTTTTCCTTGCCGATCTCAAGGCGAAGTACGGCGACATCGCTCGTCTCAACGAAGCGTGGGGCGCCCGATATGCCTCCTGGGAAGCCATGCAAGCCAGCACCACGGCGCCCGATATTTCAAAAGCCGGCGATGATCTTCGCGCCTTTTACTCAAAGACCGCCGAGACCTATTTCTCGACCATTCGTGAGGAACTCAAAAAGGTCGCGCCGAACCAGCTTTATCTCGGTTGCCGGTTCGCGTGGGTCAACGATCGCGCGGCCCTGGCGGCGGCAAAGTTCTGCGACGTGATCAGCTACAACCGTTACGAATACAGTGTTGAAAACCTGCATCTGCCCGATGAACTGAACCTGCCGTTGATTATCGGCGAGTTTCATTTCGGCGCGCTCGACCGGGGCATGTTCCACACCGGCCTGCGCAAAGCCGACAACCAGCAGGATCGCGCCCGCAAATACCGCGAGTACGTCGAGAGCGCCCTCCGCAACCCGTATCTGGTCGGCACCCACTGGTTCCAGTACCGCGATCAACCTACCACCGGACGCGGTGACGGTGAGAACTACCAGATCGGCCTGGTGGACATCTGTGATACGCCATACCCCGAAACGATCGCTGCCCTCCGCGCCGTCGGCTCCGAACTCTATCACTATCGCCTTCACACCCGATGATCCGTTTGCCAAGCAACGCACTGTTTTGGCTGATCTGCCTGAACGCTTCCGCGCTCACCGTGCCGGATTTTTCGCTAGCGGGATACCGTTGCGGCGAGAGACCGTTGCCGGATGTGCCGGTGGCGGCAAATGTGAAGACGTTTGGCGCTGTCGGCGACGGGAAGACCGATGACACCGCGGCGTTTCGCAAGGCCGTGGCGGCAACGGAGAACGGAGCCATCTTCATTCCAGCGGGACGGTATGTGTTGACAGACACGGTGCGGATCGAGAAAAGCGGTCTCGTGTTGCGCGGTGCGGGGACGGAAAAGACCGTTTTGGTAATTCCCAAATCGCTCCAACAGATTCATCCGAAAGGCCCCGTGGACGAGTTCAAAAGCGCCTATTCATTTGGCGGTGGATTTATCGAAATCGTCGGTCAGCGCGGCGGGAAACGGATTTCCGCGGTGGCCACCGCCGCGAAGCGCGGGACACGACAGGTGACACTGCAGGATGTTGCGACGATCCAGTCGGGCGCCTGGCTGCGGTTCACGATGAACAATGACCCCGCGTTGGGCCGCCAGATTCATGCGGACAAGGCCGATGTCGGCACGGACACCTTGCGGCACAAGTCGTTTTTCGACTGGGTGGCGCGCGCGGTGGCCGTCAATGCCAACACCGTGACGTTGGACCGCGCCCTGCGACTCGACCTGCGACCAGAATGGAAGGCGGAAGCGTGGAATTGGGAACCGACGGTACAGGAAGTGGGTATCGAGGACCTCAGCCTGGAGTTTCCCGGTGTGCCAAAGAAACCGCACCTCAAAGAAGAGGGGTTCAATGCGATTCACATGCGCGGGGCAGTGAACTGCTGGGTTCGGCGGGTCAGGATTGTGGACGCCGACAACGGCATCATTCTTGGCGGTTGCCGGTTTTGCCAGGTCGAACAGGTGGTATTTGTGGCTCCGCGTCGCAAGGAACCATCGGGACACCATGCGCTGTGGGCAACCGGTCTTACGCAGGATTGTCTCTTTCAAAACTTCGATATTCGCACCCGTTATGTTCATGACCTGACGGTGGAGGGCTTTGCCAACGGCAACGTGTTCATGCGAGGTCGCGCTCTTTCCATGAACTTTGATCATCATCGCAACGGGCCGTATGAGAATCTGTTTACCGATTTGGACGTGGGAGACCCGCGGCGGTTGTTTGAGAGCAGCGGCCGAGGAGACCGCGGCCCTCATGCGGGCGCGAGGGAGACGTTTTGGAATATCCGTGCCAACGGCGGCAAAACACCCCGGTTTCCCGATTGGCCGGAGATGATCACGATGGGAGTTTGTTCGCCGATGCCCGCCGGGCAGCCGTCGAACTTGTATGACGCGCAGAGGGCCGGACGATGAGGATCATGGCTATTCTGTTCCTTGGATTCGTCGCCGTGACGAGGGCGGCGGAATTGATCGAGACCGCGACAACGCTGACGCTGAGCAATCAGCAGGTTTCAGTGCGATTCGACAAACGCGATGGGACGCTGCGGTCGTTTACTCATGGCGGGCGCGAACTGCTGGGCAAAGGAGGCAGGGGGTATGTGCAGTATGTCACCGGGGATAAAAATGACCGAGTGATCTGGGAATCCCGCGTCGTTCGCCGCGAGCCGGGGCTTGTGGAGATCGCCTTTACCAACGTCAACCCGCGGTTCCCCTTTGAGCTGGCAACGCATTACGTGCTGCGCGACGGCGATCCCGGTTTTTACAACTACATCCTTCTCGGCCACGATGCCGTGAAACATCCGGGAACCTTTCAGATGGCCCAGTTGGATTTTTGCCTGCGAGCCGATCCGACGCTGTTTACGATCGCCGCTGTGGACGACCAGCGGATCATGCCAATGCCGCGTCCCGAAGCGATGCGCGGCGCCCCCGCCGTGATGGATGCAACGTACCGGTTGCCGGACGGCTCGATCTATTCGAAGTACTTTTTCAGCGCCCCAATGGATGAGCGGCATATTGTACACGGCATCATGGGCAACGGGATCGGTCTTTGGATCGCGATGCCCAGCCACGAGCACCTCAACGGTGGCCCCGAACATCAGGAGTTGACCGTCCATCAAACCGACACGACACCGGTGTTGCTCCGCCACTATGTGGCCGGGCATTACGGCGCTGGCGGAATCAATTCCAGTACGACCTGGACAAAGGTTTCTGCGCCGTGGTTCGTGTTTGCCAACACCGGAACGAACCTGTGGGCCGACGCGAAACGACGGGCCTCACAGGAAGTGGCCGCTTGGCCGTACCCATGGTTTGACAACAGCCCCCGCGCCGACGTCACCGGCGAAATTACTGCGGGCGGGCGTGTCATTCTCGCGGCACACGAGGAGCCGCCACCGCCGCTTGATTGGCAACGGCAATGGCAGGGATACCGCTACTACACATGGGCCGATGCCGACGGACGATTCAGACTGCGCGCTGTCCGCCACGGGCTTTACGATCTCTACGCTTGGAAACCGGGGATCATCGGCACTTTCGTCCAACGGGGTATTCGTGTCAGTAACAACGTGAACCTCGGCAAACTGACCTGGTCCCTACCGCGTCGGGAGTTGCTCTGGCAAATCGGCGTGGCCGATCGGAGCGCGGCAGAGTTCGGGTTTGCCGAGAATTTTCGTCAATGGGGACTCTGGAACAAGATCCCAAGCGAAATTCAGTTCACGGTCGGCAAAAACAGAGACCGTGACCTGCCGTTCGAGATGGCAGTGACGCAGAACGCCGACCTCTCATGGCGGTTGCCGGTTTGGCAGATTCAATTTGAATCGCGTGGACGGCATGTTGGCAAAGCGGTCCTGACACTCGCATTCGCGTCGTCGGGATCGAATCTTCTCCGTCGTGGCCCGACGGTAACGGTGTCGCTCAACGGTGAGGAACTGGCGCAGATTCGTGATCTTCCGCACGACGGCGCGGCGCATCGCAGCGGCGTTTGGGGATTGTATCAGGCGCGGGAGATCGGGTTTGACGCGAAGAAACTGCGTGAGGGCATGAACACGTTGACACTGACCTTGGAGCGGCCCGGTCGTCCGCCCTCGGTGAAACTGGGTGTCCCCGCGGCGGCGGTGATGTTTGATTGTCTGCGGCTGGAGTTAGCGGGTGGAGAGTAAGGTGGAAGCGGTAGGACGGTAGCGGAACGAATCCCAGTAGGCACGATCGGTAGCGTAAATGTCAATCGGAGCATCGGGCGAAAGGTTCGGGGGAAGGATGCCGAATCGTTGCATTTCACGGATGTAATGCTGGTTGGGACGGAAACCGGGCATGTCAAATCGTTTGCCTGCCATGAGGCGATCATGGGCGTTGCGGATGGCGGCGAGCATTTTCTGGTAAAGCGGGTCGCTGGTGTCCTTGAACGTCGCCTCTTTGCACAGGGCAAATCCGCCGGCTTCCCTGGCAAGCGGAGCGCGTAGGATCAGCGATTTTTCAGGGCGCGAGAGATTCGAGTAGGGTTCGGTGCGATAACCCCATTCCCGGTTGAAGACGAGGCGGGGCTGGGTTTTGCCGTTGCGGTCTTTGATGTTTTCGGTGTGACAGGCGCCGCAACGTTGCTGCATCTCACCGAAGGGCATGTTGACAAAATACGCGCCGCAGCCGAGTGAAGCGTAAGTGCCGGGGTAAGTGGCGCTGGTCTCGATCCAGAGGCGGATGGTTTTGCGTTCGAGTTCGGAGAGGCGGGCCTTGTAGTGGCTGCCGTCAATGAGTTTCATGAGTCGGCTGGCGGCGCTGCCATAGCTGTACGGATCGCGATTGCCGCGGGCTTCGTTGCGGGCGTCGCTGACGAGATTACGGGTGCGCATTGTCCAGTAGCTGATGGTGTACATGGAGGTTTTGTCTCCGCAGAGGTCAACGCTGCCGTCGCGTTTGTCGGGGTTGTGACAGGCAACGCAATGGCGGTCGAGGATCGGCTGGATGTCGCGCGGGTAATCGAGGACACTTGGCACATCTTTGATGGGAGTGACGGGATGGGGCGGGCGACGCATGGCTTGGGAAAGACGGGTGTTGACGGGCAGAGTGCTCTGGCGCTGTTCGTGGCAGCCGATGCATCCGGTGATTTCGCCGGGTTGGACGGTAACGAAACTGTGCATCCGTTTGACGGCGATATCGTTTTTGTCCAGCGCAACGAAGAACAGCGATTGGAGGGCGGGCACTTCCATGTAGGCGGATCCGTCGGATTCGACGGGGACTTCGCCAACGATTTCGGCGAGGGTGAAGGAACCGCCGATGGTGAGCGGTTCCATGCCGCCGGAGAAATTGACGGGTTTGGGAAGTTGTTTGAGGACGAGAAGTTTTTTGATGTCGCCGCGGTTGACCCCCTTCATGTTGCGTCCGTGATAGATGTCTTGAAGGAAAAGCTCACCGGTGGGGCAGGTGAGGTTGACGCGGTTGGGTATGACGCGCTCGTAAGGACGCGGCATGATCGGGCGCGGTTCGTGAACCTGCAGGTGCGACTCTTCCGGTGGCAACTGGTAGATCAACTCCGACTCCCCGTTGCCGTTCATGACAAAGATGCCTTTGCGATGAGCAACCAGAAAACAGTCCTCACTGAATGCGTACGGGTCTTTCCAGTCGCCGCCCTTGCTGATCTGGCGGGCGGCGGTTTTGTCGTCCGGGCCAAGATTGGGGGTCACGAGAGTCACGGGGCCGAGATGTTCGGGGCGGCCGTGGCCGGGGGAGAAAATGGCGACGATTTTGTCGGAACCGGGAATCGGTTTGGCGTCGAGCATGGCGATGCCACCGTGCATGTTGCCGTAGAATACGGTCTGCGCGGTGCCATCGGGATTCATGGTCCAGAGGTGGTGATAGTGGACCTGGCTGCGATCCACATACTCCCAGCGCATGTACAGCACCCGTCCGTCGGGCAGCATCCATGGCGTGTTGTCGTGGTCGTTGTTGGAGGAGAGCATCCGCACATTTTTCCCGTCGGCGTCGCAACGATAGAGTGTGGCCACCCGCGTGTACCAGCAGTTCACGAACCGACGACAACGCGAGGAGCAAAACACAATGCTGCCATCAGGACAATACGTCGGCTCAATATCATCATCCGGCCCATCGGTGAGCTGACGCAGGCCGGTGCCATCGGTATTGATCTCGTACAAGTGGAACGGATGAGTGCCTCCTTTGCGATAGGAAAAAAGGATTTTCTTGCCGCTGTAATGCACCTGCGGGTCGCGGACTCCGCCCTTGGGATCATCGAGCAATGTGCGAACCTTACCGGTGCGCAGTTCCATCGCGCAGAGCCGTCCGCCTTCGCCGTATCCCCAATAAACTCCATCCTCTTTCTTGAAACCGAGCTGTTGTGCCGGCGACTCCGAAAAATCCGAGTAATTGCCAAACGTGACATACCAGTGATCGCGGCCCGGTACGCGCACGGCAAACACAATCTCCTTGACCGCACGCATCGGGCCGTCGAGGAACCGCTGCAACATCGGTCCGGGATAGTTGGTCGAGACCTGTGCCAGTGGCACGTTGGTCGTCGCAGCCACTGCCGACACGCTCAGTGTCACCAACAAAACGATGGTTCCAATCGTCCTCATCGCAGATGACAGACTGACCGGAAGACGCGCTTATTCAAGCCATTACGGGCAACATGGATTGCCACTGCCACTTTCGCGCGGCTGATCCCGGACAAAATTCAACCGCGTCGGTCATATAATCCCTGCCCTGGCCGCACGAATATGGTAAGGACTCCTGCCATGACTGTTCTTGCCTTGCTTGCGGCCAGCGCACTAAGCGTCTCCAACACCGCGACTCGTCAGTACCTCATTGTCGGCACCGCTCAGACCGACTGTTACGATAACCGCCGCGAGATCGCTCCACCACACCCCGACCAACCCTTCCACGGCCAAGATGCCCAGTATCCCGGCCCCGCGCCACGCTACCAACTCAGCGCTGACGGCCTGACCGTTCACGACCTCAATACGGGACTGAGCTGGCAACACAGCCCCGACACCAACGGCGACGGCAAACTCGATTCCCGCGACAAACTTACGTTCGCCCAGACCCGGTTACACCCCGACAAACTCAATGCCGCCCGTTTCGCTGGTTACAACGACTGGCGGCTACCGACCATCAAAGAACTCTATTCGCTCATCCTGTTCAGCGGCGTGGATGTCGGCGGCCCGGACATGACCCGCTTGCCGACGCAGCCGCGCCCGTTCCTTGACACCCGGTTTTTCCAATTTGCCTACGGTGACCCCAACGCTGGCGAGCGCGTCATTGATTCCCAGTGGGCTACCAGCACCCTTTATGTTGCCAACTCCAATCAGATGTTCGGCGTCAACTTCGCCGACGGCCGCATCAAAGGCTATCCCGTCAAAACACCCGGTCGAACGGAAAAAACCTACTTTGTGCTCTGCGTCCGCGGCAACCCTCGCTATGGCCAAAACGATTTCTACGACAACGGCGACGGTACCATCACCGATCGCGCCACCGGTCTTGTCTGGCAAAAGAACGATTCCGGTACGGCTATGACCTGGGAACAGGCGCTTGCCTACGCCGCCAGCCTCAAAGGCGGCTGGCGCCTGCCCAACGCGAAAGAACTCCACAGCATTGTGGATTATACCCGCAGCCCCGATACCACCGGCACCGCAGCCATTCATCCCATCTTTCACTGCACGGCCATTACCAATGAAGCCGGTAAACTGGATTACCCGTTCTACTGGACCAGCACCACGCACGTCTCGGCAAGGGGCGGCGCCGCCGCCGTCTATATCGCGTTTGGCCGCGCCCTCGGTTTCATGCGCGATGCATGGCGCGATGTCCACGGCGCGGGCGCGCAACGCAGCGACCCGAAAACGGGCGACCCGCGCGAGTACCCGCGCGGCCGCGGCCCGCAAGGCGACGCTGTCCGCATCTTCAACTTCGTCCGGTGTGTCCGATTGGAAGAAGCTCCGCCTGCAATTCGCTAGGTTTACAGTTCGAGGTGGGTGCGAAACACAGCCATTGATGCAGGTTTTCACCATTGCCAGGACAGGACTGGTGCCGCGATGTCGCGGGCGCGGTCAGGAGGGCGTGACTGTTTTGCGGGGCGGACTGGATCATTAATTTGCACAGCGTTTCTTGTAGTTCCTTTTCGACGCCGAGAGCCAGCCACAACAAACGATGGGCGGGTTGTTGGGGTGGTCGCGCCATTCGTGGATGCCGATGGGGAAGATGTGGTTGTCGCCGCTTTTATGGAGGCGCCGGAATTTGGCGTTGGGACGGACGGCGTAGAACGTGGCAATCGGGTCCCGACTCGGTCGTGTCGGGGGAGCGAGGTAAGGCCGCGTAGGCGCGACGGACGGGATTGTCGGCGGCGTTTCTTTCCGCCGTGAACCGGTGCCATTTCGGCAATCTGACGAGCGTATTTTGGTACGGCATAGCTGTCCACTGCGTCGCGTTTGAGTACGCCGATGGGTAGGGCAGGGTGTCCGTAGCGGCGGTTGATCGCTTCGAGACAAGGGCTTTCTATTTATAGGGTGAACTGACGACAGTGGCGAGGACTCAGGTCTCGCGGCGGTTGGCGGGCGCGTGCAGGATAGCCAACGAGCCAGCGTCGTCGCAATCGCTGTTCATGTCGGTATCGAAGATGATAGGCGCCGGCTCAGCGCGGCTTGTTGCGGTCAAAAGGAGAAGACGCCTGAGTGCTGCATGTCAGTGGCCGGCCACCATGAAGTAACCGATCAGGAGGCGATGGCCGGTGCTTGTTTTGTCATGTTCGGGTAAGATGGTGATCTTCAGTGTATGCTTGCCGGGGGCAAGGCCGCAGGTAAGCATGGCGTAGTGTTCGCGCGGAAAATAGGGGCCGGGGGCGGTATCAACGATGCCGTGTTTGCGGCCTTTCGGGCCGCCGTAGGTTTTGTCGGCGGGATCATCTTTGCCGTCGTCAACGGTCCATTCGTATTTGCCGCCGTCTTTTTGGACGTTTTGGAAGATGCCGAGCGCGGTCCCTTCAAATTCGAAAACAAGGGAATCGCCCGGCTTGCGGGCGTTGATGGTGCCATCGCGGTAGCGTTTGCCCGGAACGGCCGGGAGGATTTCCCAGTCGCCGGTGAGCTTCGCAGCGGTCGGCGCGACGAGGTGGGCGCTGGCAAATTCATCGCTGACCAGCGGTGCGGGGAGGGTGGGCAGCGGCGAGGGTGCGGCGTCCATCTGTGTCTTGAGATAGGCGATGATGGTGTCGGCGTAGATGGTGTGGCCGAGGTCGTTGGGATGAACACTGTCGTTCATGAAAACCTGGCCTTTGGCATTCCAGTTGAGTTTTGGGTTTTTGAGTTGCTCCTCGGTGGGTTTGGGGAGGTCAGGGCGTTTTAGCGCTTCGAGCAGCGGCGGCTGGAGGTCAATGTCAGGAATACCGTAGTGGCGGGCGACGGCGGGATGGCTGCCGCGGCGACAATTCAGGTCGCGGCTGGTGGTGTAGAGGAAGACGATTTCGGGTTTGGTTTCGGAGAGCCAGAGTTGACGGACAATACCTTCCATGGTGGCTTTGTGGAAGTCATCCACGGGACTGCCGTCGTTGATGCTGAACTCGACGAAAACGAGATCAGGTTTGTGGGCGATGACATCGTGGCTGCAGCGGAACGCGCCGAGGTCACTGCCGGTGCCACCAATGGCGGCGTTGATTTCGCGGAGTCTGGCGTTGGGAAATGTTTTTTTGAACCAGTCGAAGGTTTTGACGCGATAACCGGGTGCGGCGGTGATGCTGCCGCCGAAATAGCAGATGGCAACTTCATCACCCGCCTTGAGTTTCTGGAAGACGCGGCCAAGGGTGCGTGTTTCAGCGGCGCTGGCGGCGCTGAAGGCGGCAAGTAGGAGAAGAATCAATGTGCGCATGGTGAAAAAGGGTGGGGGCGCACGAATGTGCGCCCCCTACCGGGTTGTGAGTGGGTGATCAGATTTTCTTTGGCATCTTTGTCCATGCGGCTTTCTTGGCGCTGGATTCGATGCAGGTCTTGATGAACGCCATGCCCATCCAGCCGTCCTCGACGTTGGCATACTTTGAGCCGTCGCAATCGAACGGTTGGCCGGCTTTGTATTTGCGGACATCGGCCTCGAAACAGCGGTGTAGCCGCGCAAAGGCGTCGTGGAACGCTTCGCCGTGGCCGGACGGGATGGTTGGTTCGGCCATGAGATCGGCAGGAACATCTTTCGGGAGGAATCCATCGCCGGGGGTGACGGCACCGCGGAAGTACACGCGGTCGGGTTGGCCCATGAGTTTGATGGTGACCTGTTCGGGTTCTTCTTGGCGCCAGAGCAAACTGCCCTTGGTGCCGTTGACTTCGATACCGAGGTCGTTGAGGTGACCGACGCAGATCTGCGAGGCGCGAACGAGCGCTTTGGCGCCATTGCTCAGGTGGCAATAGGCGGTGAAGTGGTCGTCAATGGGACGGCCTTTGACGAAGATTTCGAGGTTGGCGGAGACTTCCTCGACTTCGAGACCGGTGACGTAGCGCAGTTGCATGAGGGCGTGGGTACCAATGTCGCCGCCGCAACCGCTGCCGCCGGCTTTCTTGGGGTCAACGCGCCAGGAGGCCTGTTGCTGGCCGGTGTCTTCGAGCTTGGTGGCGAGCCAGCCCTGGAGGTAGTAGCTGTCCACCCAGCGGACTTCGCCGAGCAGACCACTGCGGACGATGTAACGGCTGAAACGAGTGGTCCAGTGGCCGAGGTAGGTGTGGGCAACGCCAAACGGGATTTTCTTTTTGCGGACCGTCTTTACCAGTTGGGTGGCTTCGTCGAGGGTCACGGTGAGCGGTTTTTCGCAAAAGACCGGGATGCCGGCGTTGAGGGCCTTCATCGCGGGATCGAAGTGGACGAAGTTGGGAGTGACGATGAGGATGTAGTCGAGTTTTTGGTCATCGGGCAGGTTCTTTTGATCGTTGATCATTTCGTCATAGGAACCGTAGCCTTTGATGGGGTAGGGCCAGTTGGCCGCTTCTTCGAGGGCAATTTTGGGGTCCGGGAACAGCGCGCCCGCCACGACCCGTCGAGTGCCGTCGAAGTGAATGGCGCGTTGGTGCGGATGGACGATGAAGGCGCCTTTACCGCCGCCGACAAGTCCGACATTGAGAGGTCTTTGTGACATAATGATGTCTCCTTCGTTGGTGGTTACAGTGCGGACGGAGTAAAACAAAAGTCGCTTTCATTCACAAGTCTTTTGCGCTACAAATCCGCTCATGAATCGTCGCGAATTCCTCCGTTGTTCCGCCGGATTGGTCGCGCTGGCGGGTGGTCTGCCGTTGGGGAGGAGCGAAACGGACAACCCCTGCGCGTTGCGTCTCGGTGGCCCCGTGTTTGCCAGGACGGACGACCCGGAGGAGTTGGCTCTGGCGCATCGTCGCTTGGGGTATCGGGCGGCGTATTGCCCGAAGGTGTCGTTGGGAGAGCCGGATCGAATTCGCACGCTGGAACAGGCGTTTGCAAAACACGATGTGGTGATTGCGGAAGTAGGTCGCTGGTGCAACCTGCTGGATGCCGACCCGGAGAAGCGACGAAAGAATTTGCAGAATGTCACCGAAGGTCTCGCGCTGGCGGATGCCATTGGCGCACTGTGTTGTGTGGATATTGCCGGCTCGTTCAGCACGACGCACTGGTACGGACCGCACCCGGACAATCTGACGCCGAGGTTTTTTGATGCGGCCGTGGAGAACGCTCGCAAGATCATTGACGCGGTGAAACCGAGGCGGGCGAAGTTTTGTTACGAGATGATGGGGTGGACCATGCCGGACAGCCCGGACCGTTACCTGAAGATGTTGCAGGCTGTGGATCGCGAAGCGTTTGGCGTTCATCTCGATCCGTGCAATCTCGTCAATAGCCCGGAGAAATTTTACCGTAACGGCGACTTGCTGATCGAATGTTTCGACAAGCTGGGCCGATGGATTGTGAGTTGCCACGCGAAAGACTTGACGTGGGATGTTGAAATGAATGTCCACTTCCGCGAGGTACAGCCCGGTAGGGGATCTCTGGATTACACGACGTACCTGCAGCGCCTGAGCCGCCTGCCGCAAAACCCGCCGTTGATGCTCGAACACCTCTCGAAACCCGAAGAATACGCAGCAGCAGCAGCTCATATTGTCAGTGTCGGTAAACAGATGGGTTTGCGTTTCGAATAACACGATCGGAGGGAGACCTCATGAATACGTATTGTCAGTGTGAATGTTGCGCACACCGCCTCACCCGACGGGAGTTTCTATGGCAGGTGGGTGCCATGGCGGCGGGGGGCGTGGCGTTGGGTGCGCTGAGCGGTTTTGCGGCGGCGGACGCCCGTCGTCGGCCGGAGCGAATACGGAAAGTGCTAACCGTTCAGCCAGTCTTGCTATACAGCACCCCAAAACGACGCGAGGCAACAAGTTGGCGGAACTGGGGTGGCATTCAGACCGACGCCGACGCCGAGAGGGAAAAGGCTCGCATCGGCATGGAACTGGGAAAACTGAAGGAACAAGCGGAGTTCCCACTGGAGTTTTTGCCTTTGGTCGCCGCCAAGAGCGGCGAGGCGGCAGCAAAAGCACTTGAAGGGACGGCCTATGATGTGATGGTGCTGTATGCCGCCGGCGGCGGGGGACTTGAGAAGCTGGTGAAGCCGGGCCAACACAACCTGATGTTCCTCCGTCACGATCCCGGTCCGGTATATCTTTGGTATGAGATCGTTCATCCGCGGTTCCTGCGCAAGACGGTGGACGAATATGCACCGAGTGGGATGGATGTTTGGGACGTGGTTGTGGACAAATACGATGACCTGCTGTGGCGATTGCGCGCGTTGAGTGGTCTGAAAAACACCCTCGGCAAACGCATCGTCGCCATTGGCGGTCCCGGCGGCTGGGGCGATGGTGGCCGACAGGCACCAACCATCGCAAGGGAACTCTGGAAGATGGACATCGTGGATTATCCCTACAAGGAACTGGAGCCGCGTTTGCAAGCAGCCTATCAGGACGTCGGACTGGTGAACCGCTGCGCTGACGATGCGCGTCGCTTCTTGCGGCAATGGGGCGTGTCGTTGCACACGAAGATGGATTTTGTCGCGCGCGCATTCGTGCTCACGGAAGTCTTCAAAGACATCATGGACGAGGCAAAAACAGACGCGATCACGGTGCATCATTGCATGGGCACAATCATGGGCATCTCCAAGACGACGGCCTGCATGCCACTGAGCCTGCTCAACGATGACAACTATCTCGCGTTCTGTGAATCGGACTTCGTGGTAATTCCGTCCGGCATCCTGTTGCACTACATTTCCAGTTTGCCGGTGTTCTTGAACGATCCAACCTATCCGCATGGTGACATTGTGACGTTGGCGCACTGCACTGCACCGCGCAAGATGGACGGACACCGTGCTGAGCGCGCCAAGATACTGACGCACTTTGAGTCTGACTATGGCGCGGCACCGAAAGTGGAAATGCGTCTCGGCCAAATCACGACCGTTCTTGTGCCCGACTTTGCCTCGAAGAGATGGATTGGTTTCCGCGGCAGTATTGCTGGTAACCCCTTTCTCGATATCTGCCGCTCACAGGTGGAGGTGAAGATTCACGGCGACAGCGACACATTGCTGGAGCAGATGAAGGGGTTTCACTGGATGCTCAGTTATGGTGACCATCTGAAAGAGGTCGGCTATGCCCTCAAGAAAGTCGGGATCGGTTTTCTCAATATCAGTGCCTCTTGTCCTCTCGCGCCTTGAACAAGTATAATGCCTTTACATTTTTTCCGGCAGAAAGTAACCTGTGCTCATATTTGAAGGGACATCGTTTATGGAAACAAACACCAAAAAAGTGTATGCCGAACCAACCTTGGAACAGCGGGAAAAACTCGTCGAAGTGACCGAGCAGAAGCCGATCATTTCCGGCAGCTTTGATTGACCCCGTTGTTGCCGCCCGGTGTCGCAGTCGGAAGCGTCGGTCGTTCCTGGCCGTCGCTGTTATGTGCTTTCATCCAGCGGTAGTTTCTTTATTGGCGGAGATTGTAACGCTGGACAACATCGCCACCAATGCGCTGGCGCGTTTCGACCGCGCCCATGCACGCCCCGATGAGCGACTCCGCATTACCAGCGTCGAAAACAATGCGGTTATCCCCAACAACCTCCAACATTTGATTGTGGAATGGGAGGCTCCGGAAGATTACAGCACCGCATTTCTCATCGAGCTGAAATCGAACAGCAGAACTTTGGAGGTGCTTCTGCGAAAGAGAATGCGCTGGCAGACGGATGACGATGAGCTTGCCGCTTTCCGTAACGATCGGGAACTGACTCTTACCGTTTACCGCTTGAATCGTGGGGAAACCACGAAAAGTTCTCCTGTTCGCGTTGTCATCTCAGAATGTTCGCTGCGCGACCGGATTCTTTATCGAGAGGTTCCCATATATTTCATCCCTGGCGCGCCTGTGTCCATTGAACAATTATTCCTTTGCCAAACGGCACCGCTCCGCTTGCTACGGGTCGAGCAAGCCTGCGTGGGCTGCCATGCCTATTCAGGCGATTCGGTTATTTTCAACTGCGTCGAAAAAAGGACCCGCAAAGCCGTAACCCTGCAGCGGAATGGTGGCGGATTCCGGACGGGAGGCCGTGATTTTGGCAGTTTTTCCTTCGTTGCCCTCTCGCCCAATGGCCGATACGCGGCTGTTGTGAAAAGTGCACAGGGAAAACTGACGACCCGCCACGATATCATTGAGCCGTTCGATTTGGTGTACAAATCTGCGGATGTTTATATTTACGATTTTGAAACGGACAGCATCGCTCCCTTGCCGGGCGCCAGTGATCCGCGATTCAATGAAGATATGCCCGCATTCAGCCCGGATGGCAGTCATGTGATTTTTTCACGATACCAATCGCTGCGAAGAGGGTTCAACGACTTTATCATCGAATCCATGGACCTCTATCAGGTCCCTTTCAACGGCGGGAAAGGAGGAGTGGCGACGCCTGTTCCCAACGCTTCGGCCAATCACCTGTACCAGTATTTTGCCCGCTACAGCCCGAATGGGAAATGGATTTCCTTCTGCCGCGCCAACGGCCAACGAGGAATCTTCGCCCGCAAGGAAAGCGATATCTATCTTCTTTCGCTCCACGACCACGCCGTGCGAAAACTTTCCCTAAACTGTGAACACTCAATGGATTCATGGCACGACTGGTCGTCGGACTCGCGCTGGCTTGTTTTTAGTTCTAAACGCAACAACGACAACCTCACAGCCCTTTACCTCTCCCACATGGATGACAACGGGCGGTCACATCCCCCCATTAAGATAAGCCATTCGTCTGTGGGGAAAATGAATACACCACTTTTTGCACCCGCTTCCCTCAACCTCGAAACCAGCGCCAATATCAGCGACTACATTTATCGCTGCTTGAAGTGATCCGTGGCGCCGGGCTACTTCAACTCTTTGAGGCGAATATTGCGGAAATAAACCGCCATCGGCGGTCCGGCGTGCAATTGAAGGGCAATGATACCTTTCTTGGCACCGATGGCGGTCTCATCGGTCACATCCACGGTTTGTTTACCGTTGATGAAGTGCTGGAGATGATTTCCTTTGGCGATAATAAGGTAGTCATTCCAGTCACCCTGCTTGATTGAGGCCTGAATTTCGTCGGAGTTGCCGACCGAGCCAACCACCTCGATCTTCGGCTTGTTAGGTTTTTCGCCTTCCGTGATGACAACCTTTTGTCCACGTCGGGCGAGGATGCCGCGGCCTTTTTCTTCGTAAAGGATCCCAGTGTAGGTCTTGCCCGCTTCCATGTCCGCCTGATAACCGGCGACGACGCAATATTCGGGTTTGACGACTTTGCTGCGGTATTGGATGCCGGAGTTGGCGAACCCTTTCGCGTCGCCGGGCACGAGCTTGAACTGGGCGCGTAGCTCGAAGTCGCCGAACTCCCCCGTCTTGCAAATGAGGAACGTGTTCTCTTTGGCAGGATTTTCTTTTGTGGTCTTGCCACAGATGGCACCGTCCTGGACACTCCAGAATTCCGGGCGTCCTTCCCAGCCAGTCAAATCATTGCCATTGAAGAGAGATTTCTCCTCTTGGGCAAACAGGCCGGCGGCGCACAACAACAGGGTGAGAATACAGGTTAAACGTTTCATTTGAGTGTCCTCTTGAGGAAAGCGAGGCCTTTGATGGCGATGTCCTCGCGTTTTGGTTCGATCTGGCGCCAAATGGCGGCGGCTTTGGCAATTACCTTCACATCTTTGGTGAATGACTCGATCACAACGTCCCCGTCATACTTCACGGCCTTCAGTGCCCTGGCGATTCCTTTCCAGTCAATATGATCGTTGCCCGGTGTGCCGCGGTCGCAGCCGCAGGCGTGAACATGGCCGAGATGTTTGCCCGCCCGAAGAATGGCGGCCGGTTGGCTTTTTTCCTCGATGTTCATGTGGAAGGTGTCGTAGTGCAGCTTTAACGCGGGGCTGCCGACATCTTTGATCATCTTTAGCGCTTGATCCACGGTGTTGATAAAGTCGGTCTCGAACCGGTTCAGCGGTTCCATGCAGATGAACTTGCCCTTCTGCTCGGCGTACCTGCAGACGGTTTTGAGATTTTTCACGACTGTCTTCCACTGCTTTTTGTACTCCGACGGCTCGACGGCCTCGGCGCGGCCAACGGCCGAATACACCGGGCCAATCAATCGGGGGCAATCGAGCACGACCATGATGTCAATGCATTTCTTGATGTATTCGAGGGCGTTTGCTTGCGCTTCGGGCGTACCGCGCAGGTCACGGTCCGGTCCGAAGCAGCCGCACGCCGAGCCGCAGGGGAGTCCGACCTTGTCGAGTTCGGATTTCACAAAGGTGGGGTCGAAGCCGTTGGGATCGTCAATGGCAATCTCGACAGTTTGAAATCCCCATTTCTTGAACGTCTTGAAGAGCTTGGTGCTCTGGTTAGTGAACGGAAACGTATAGAGGAAGGTATTGATGCCGAATCTCATAATGCTTCCCCCAATACCCATCCTCGCATGGAGTTGCAATTCTTTTTTGCACACAACAAAACACAATTAGAGTCTTAATACAGTGTCCGCTGTGTTCTCGTACGCGTGTAGATTGGCAAACACTCGTGGCTGTTCCTAGGAGTACAACCTGCGCTCCACGTTTCCCTACCGAACGGGTTGCGGTTGGTGCGTACGACGAAAGGTAGCGGGCGCTTCGTCGGTCACTTTCTTGAAAACGCGGCTGAAATACGCGCGGTTCGGGAAGCCAGTTTGTTCCGCGATCTTGTCAATTGTTTGGTCGGTTTGTAACAAAAGCCGCGCCGCCTCACGCACCCGCATCTCGATGACAAAACGCGCCGGGGTCGTGCCGAAATGCTGCTTGAACACGCGGTTGAAACCGGATTCGCTCAGACCAGCCAACTTTGCCAGTTGACCGTTGGTGAGCACCGAATCGAAGTGCTCCTCGATATGGCGGCGGACACGATTCAGGTTTTCCGGTAACGGCGGTTGCCAACGCAGTTCTGAGCGCGCGAGGACGACTTGCAGTAAGGCGAGACTGTTGCGATAGATGGCGTCAGTTGGTTCCCACGTTTTATCGGCGGCAATCAACTCCTTTAAGTCACGGATAAGACACAACTCCGTGTCACGCGGCGTCAGCAACACCGGCACCGTCATCGTCGGGTGCAGTTTACGCGTGAAACTGAATGACAGCCAGAACGACGCCACTGGATTGGCGCCGAGACAGTGAAACATGACGTGCGGCGGGATGAGTATGATGTGCGTCGGTGTCAATTCGATCATTCGTTCGTCAAATAGCACACAATGACCGCGTTGTTCGTTGTAGTACAGCCGCCAGAACGGGCTGAACACGCTCGGAAAATTCCAGTCGGTATTGGCCGCCAGATAGCCGCTCTCGTGCAGGGTAATGCCGGTTCGGTCGGGCTTCACGCCGAGCGGGTCGAACTCGACACCCACGCCCGAAAATGGCTTGTCATAAGCCCCGACGTTGATTCGGCCTCTGATTGAATAAGACACAATTTTGACCGTAGCGGATATAGACGGGTTGGGCAAGAAAAAGGTAGAAAGTGATTGCCATGATTCGGTTGTGCAGCCTCCTTGTTGCCGTGTTCACGCTTGTGCCATTGACCATGCTGCGTGGCATGGAAACATCGCCCCCGCGTCCTTATCCGGAACGCCTGCAGTGGTGGGCGGAGACTCGGTTCGGCATGTTCATTCATTGGGGACCGGTCAGTCTCACGGGCAAAGAAATCAGTTGGTCGCGTTCCAATACCAATCCCCGCTGCCCCAACAAAGGCCCGATTCCTGCCGATGTGTACGACAACCTCTATAAGCAGTTCAACCCGACCAAATTTAACGCCGATGAGTGGGTGAGCCTCGCCAAGGTTGCCGGGATGAAATACATGGTGCTCACGGCAAAGCACTGTGACGGGTTCCTGCTGTGGCGCTCGCGGGTCAGCGACTACCACATCGGCGCCACCCCGTTCAAGCGCGACATCTGCGCGGAGTTGGTTGACGCGGCCCGCCGACAGGGCATCCGCATCGGCTGGTATTTCTCGCCGATGGACTGGCGCGATACGGATTTCCGCACCGAGCGCAACGCCGCATTTCTGGCGCGGATGCAGGGGGAACTGCGTGAATTGCTGAGCAACTACGGCCCGATTGATTTACTCTGGTTCGACTACGACGGTCGTGAGCCACTCTACGATCAATCGCGAACGTATGCGCTGGTGAAATCGCTCCAGCCCAAAATCATCATCAACAACCGCCTCGACCTTGGCCACGGCAACAGCAATCGGCAAATTCTCTCCACCAACGCCGACTACTACACCCCCGAACAACAAATTGGTTCCTATGATGATCAGTGCCCATGGGAATCCTGCATGACAACTTCCCGTCGCGGTCAGTGGGCTTGGGGAGGGCCGGAAGATGGCGTGAAGCCGTTGGAAACCTGTCTCGGTATGTTGATCCGATGCGCCGGCGGCGATGGCAATCTACTCCTGAATGTCGGCCCGATGCCCACCGGCGAAATCCCGCCAGAGCAGGTAAGCTTGTTGAAGCAAATGGGCGACTGGTTGGCCAAATACGGCGAAAGCATCTACGGCACCCGTGGTGGCCCGTTCAAACCGGATGTATGGGGTGTCTCCACACGCAAAGATCGCACGATTTACCTCCACATTCTAGAGTGGCCAGCCGACACACTGAAATTTCCACCGATATCTGCTCGAATCGTGGGACACCGCGTGTTGACCGGCGGGAACGCCACGGTTCGTCAAACCGCCGATGCCGTGGAAATTTCTGTTGCTGAAAACGAACGCGCTTCCTTCGACACGATCGTGGCGCTGGAACTGGACGACTCGGCGCTCGCGCTCCCATCGCAGCAAGTCCCGTTTGGGGGGGCGCTCACAAAAGGCGCCAAAGCCACTGCTTCCAACACGTATCGCAACCGCCCGTCATTTGGCCCCGACAAAGCCGTGGACGGCGACTCCACGACCCGTTGGGCAACCGACGCCGGCACCAAGTCCGCCTGGCTGGAACTGGACCTTGGTCAGCCAAAGCCGTTCAACCGGGTGGTCATCCAACAGGCGTTTCCCGAACTGAAACGTATCCGAAAATTCACCGTTGAATACTGGCAGGATGAGCAATGGAAAGTTTGTTGCCACGGCGAAAACCCCGGCGCAAAGTTCTCCGCCAACTTTGAGCCAGTCACCGCCCGACGTGTCCGACTGAACATCACCGAGGCCAGCGACGCCCCGACAATTACGGAGTTTCAACTCTTTGCGTTACCCGCGTGCAAGCCCGCGCCATGACCTAGAAAACGAGTTCGAGGAGAAATATCCATGAGCCTGTTTTACATCGTTTTGATCACCGGCGCGTTATTGGGGTCGTTAGCCACGGCGAGTGGCACCAACACACAACCCGTGTATGTCGTGCCCAATTTCCATCCGGCCAGTTGCGGATGGCTCACTGATTGGTCCACGGAGCGAAACTACTGTGCCAACTCATACTTCGACCACCTCGACCGGGTGCGCGACGATGCGAACTACAATTTTGCGCTCTCCGAGTGCAATAACTTGATTGCGATGCTGAACTTCCGTCCCGACCGCATTGCGGAGTTGAGGCAGCGCATCCGCGAAGGCCGCGTCGAGCTTTGCAACGCCTTCTTTCTGGAGCCGACCATCAACCTCTCCGGCGGAGAGGCACTGGTAAAATGCGGCGTCGAAGGCTTGCGTTGGCAACAGGCGGTGTTTGGCGTGCGTCCCCGACTGGCGTGGATGATTGATGTGACCGGTGTGCACGAACAAATGGCGCAGATCGTTGCGGGACTCGACCTCGATGCACTGGTCTATTGCCGACTCAATCCGACTGGCAGCACTTTGCACTGGTTGGAATCGCCCAACGGCACACGCACGCTCGCAATCAGTCCTGGCCATTATCTGGAATGGCGCCCGCTGTTTGGCTCGAAGGAGCCTCTGTCGGAAAAACAGTTGCTCGCGCTGGCCGACGACATCCGTGCCCGTGTCGGGCCGTTGTCGCCGGACAAAGACGCCAAACGGCCCGATACTGCCGACCTGAAGAGTGCGCCACGTCGCACCCCGGCCGGTGTCCCCGTGTTGATTTTCGGTGGCAGTGGCGATTACAGCCTCGCGCCGTTCTACAAGCCGTATCCAACGGAGTTTCTTCAGCAGTTCAAAAAGGTGGCGCCTGAGTTCGATGTGCAGTTCACAACGCCCAGCCGGTATCTCGACGCTGTCCTGCCGTCCATCCAGTCGGGCACGATTTCGTTGCCGACAATGCGCGGCGGCACGGCATTCACCTACAACGCATTTTGGATCCAAAACCCGCGCGTCAAATCGTGGTTTCGCCGGTGCGAACACCTCTTGCAGACCGCCGAGATGTTGGCGACGGCAGCCAGTTTGCGCGGGCGATTCGAGTATCCCTCGCAAGCGTTTTATCATGCGTGGCTGTTGATGTGCCTGAACATGGACCGGAACACACTTTGGGGGGCCGCCGGTGGCATGGTGTTTGAGCACGAACAAAGCTGGGATGCCCGCGATCGTTTCGAGTGGGTCGAGCGAACAACCCTCGACATCGCCCAGCGCGCCGCCGCTGCGCTGGCGCTCACGCCCGCCGCGCACAAGTCGCCAGCCCCACGAGAAATTCCATTGCCGACGGTAATTCGCACGAAATTCTACGCGGCCCGGATTGATCCGACAACGGGCGCTCTCGTCAGCCTCAAACTCGGCAACCGGGAACTTCTTGGCGGCCCCGCCAACGTCATTGTGGCCGAGCAGCCGAAAAAGCCAATCGGCTTTTCCGCCGACCACATGGTGGATCGCCCCGACCGCAATTGGCTCGCCGACTCCAACCGGCGCGTGCCACGTCTCACTGTCCGCGCCAATTCCGAGATGACCGTGGTGGAGGCCGAGTCGGCCTTGGTCGGCGAAGGACGACTGCGGCGCACGATGACGTTTTACCGGAACGATCCACGGATTGATTTTGAGACCGAGTTGAATGACATCCCAGATCGAACGGTTGTCGTCGCCGAGTTTCCGCTGGCCGCGCCCGTGCGCGAAGTCCGTCGCGGTATTCCGTACGGATTTGCTTACGGTTTATGGGCGACGACCAACACCGCGCTAAACGGCTTTTTCAAAGGCATCACCCCGGCGGTGCGTTGGTCGCATTACCAAATGGAAGGCGCGGGAGTCGCGTTACTGGATCAAGGACTTACCGGACGCGAGATCACCAACAACACACCCATCATCTATCTTTACAACGCAAACGATACCTATCGCGGCCACACCAATTCATGGCTCAGTGGCAAGGGACGGCATGTGCTACGATACGCGCTGCTGCCGCACACCGGCGACTTCGCGTCGGTGCGCGTCGCGCAGCGGGCTTGGGAATACAACACACCGTCAGATTTGCCAGCGGTAAAGACCACAGAATTTCTACAAACCAGCGACAACGTGCTCGTCGAAGCGCTGCGACGCGAAGCCGATGAAATCGAGTTGCGCATGGCCGAATGTCTCGGTCGTAGCGGCACTGCACGGGTGACAATGCGCTTGCCCCATCGGGAGGTTGCGTTGACCGACATGCTCGGCGGCAATCGCCAGCCGCTTCGCGGCGGGCCAACGTACACGTTTCCGGTGCGTCCTCAACAGATCGTCACCCTGCGATTCAAAACCGCTACGCGCGTGGCCGAGATCAAACCATTGACCGATTGGGACGAACTCGTTCCCGAAAACAAGCGCGCCGCTTTGCACCGGTATTTGCCCGAAGTCAAAGGGCACCCGCCGGCCGAGTGGTTGCAGCCGAAACCGAAGAAGAAAGAACAACCATGAGCATGTTTGACACGATCGGTAAAGGCGACGGCACGCGCAAGGAAAACACGTTGCGCAAACTCGACCGCCTGAACAAGGCACTTCGCCACGCGGAACCTGATCGCGTTCCGATCAGCGATTTTTTCTGGGGCGGCTTTATCAAACGCTGGCGTAAGGAACTTGGCCTCCCGGACGACGCCAATCCGTACTACCACTACGACCTGGATTGGATCGTCACCGTCCCGAACATGGACCCGCACATCAAACCGTTCGAGATTCTCCGCGAAGATGCCGAAGAGGTCGTGGTCAAGACCGGCTTCGAGACGACGTTGCGGAAACGATTCGATTTCCCGATGCCCGAACAGGTCAGTTGGGAAACCGACACCATCGAGAAACTCGAGGTATTTGAGTTCGACGACCCCGCCGACCCGCGCCGGTTCTACAGCGGCGGCGACAACCAGATCGCCGGCGTCGGCGACGGTTTTTCGCGCAACTCGCCGCCGTGGATTGAAACAGTGAAATCGTTGCGCCCAGATTTTCCGGTTTATGGTAGCATGATCGAGGCGTCCGAATGCGTGACCCGGTTGCTCGGCCAGATGAATGTGCTGACATGGATCGGCGAATACCCGGAGCGGTTCGGGAAGCAACTGTTACGGATTGGAGAGTTTTATTACAAGTGCACTGAGGCAGAGATCGAGGCCGGAAGGGGATTCCTTGACGGCTTTGTGATTTGGGGTGACGTAGCCTACCGCAAATCGCTGCTCTTCTCGCCCGATTATTGGCGCGAGTATTTCAAGCCGACAGTGAAAGCGATGATTGCTCTCTGCCACAAGAACAACCTGCCGGTCATTTACCACGGCTGCGGTAACGTCGAGGCGATCTTTGAGGACTTTATTGAGATGGGCTTGGATGCCTACAACCCAATGGAAGCCAAAGCCGGCATGGACCTTTGCGTGTACCGCAAGAAATACGGCCATCGGATCGCTTTTTGTGGCGGCAGCGACATTCAAGTGTGGGAACGTGGCGACCCGGCTGCGCTCAAACGCGAGGTGCTCCGCAACCTGAGCACCGGCCACGGTGGCGGCCTGATTTTCCAATCTGACCATTCCGTTAGCAGCAGCGTCTCCGGTCAGACCTACGATTACATCGTGAAACTGGTCCGCGAGCACGGCAAGTATCCGTTGAACATACCGGAGGAATAGACGAGTGGACGGAGTCGCCTCTAATCCATTTCTCGGCGTGGCACTGCATGCGGTGGGGGCGATCTTTGCAGCGACCTGTTACACGCCGCAGAAACAGGTCAAACGATGGTCATGGCAGACGTATTGGATCACACAAGCGGCCTTCTGCTGGTTTTTGCTGCCGATTCTCGGGGCGTGGTTGACGATACCGGAACTCGGGTGTGTGTTGCGAGAAGCGCCCCGCGACGCGATGTTGAAGTCGTTTTTACTCGGAGTGGCCTACGGCATCGGTGGAACAGCATTTGGCGTCTCCATTCGTTACATTGGGTTTTCGTTGACATATGCCATCGCGGTTGGACTGTCGAGCGTGCTCGGCACGTTGATCCCGCCGCTCGTCAAGGGCACGCTCGGATCAAACTTGTCGAAGCCCGGTGGCGGCTGGGTTCTGGTGGGCGTCATTATCGGCACACTCGGCATTGCGCTCTGTGGCGTTGCGGGACGGTTGAAGGAGGTGGATTTGCAGGGGCAAGAAGCATCCAAGACTTTCTCGTTAGGCAAAGGGTTGGCGTTATCATTTTTGGCAGGGGTATTGTCAGCCGTGTATGGTTTCTCTTTGGAGGCCGGGCAACCGATTGCCGACACGGCGGTCCGGCACGGCGCGGGAATGTGGCAGGGCAACGTGATCTACATTTTCTCCAATACCGGCGCGTTTTTGACGACGTTGGTTTACTGCCTTTATCTGCACGCCAAGCATAAGACCATTGGCGAGTTGGTCGAACTGCCGACAGGCGAAGAGAAGGCGTCCCTGCCGGTGAATTTTGCGATGGCCGTGCTGACCGGGGTATTCTGGTATGGCCAGTTTTTCTTTTACAATCTTGGTCATGTGCGGATGGGCGCGTTCAAATTCACAAGCTGGGCCATGCATATGATCATGCTGGTGTTGTTCAGCAACATCGTCGGTCTTATCCTGAAAGAATGGCGTGCCTGTCGTCCAAAAACGCGTTGGACACTGCGTTTTGCTTTGGCCATTCTCATCGGAGCTGTGTTGTTGCTTACCTGCGGCAACCATCTCGGTGATGTGGCAGCACAACACTAGGAGATAACAATGAAACGTTATGGTTGGGTGATCGGACTCCGTCCCGAAAAAGTCGAGGAATACAAACGCCTGCACGCGGCGGTCTGGCCGGGCGTGCTGAAAATGATCAAGGCGTGCCGCATCCAAAATTATTCCATCTATTTGCGCCAGTTGCCGGACGGCAATTACTATTTGTTCAGCTACTTCGAATATGCCGGCGACGATTTTGTCAAAGACATGGCAAAGATGGCGGCAGACCCGGAAACGCAACGTTGGTGGGCCGTCTGCAAGCCGTGCCAGCAACCGATCGCCAACCGCAACCCAAATGAATGGTGGTCTGAAATGGAGGAGGTATTTCATTATGACTAAAATCCTTGCGCTCGCATTATTGATCGCATCAGCTCAAGCAGCGGATGCGCCATGGATGAAACCAGACCCCGCCGCGCTGCAACGTTGGCAGGCGATGCGCTTTGGCATGTTCATCCACTGGGGACCGGTCAGCCTGACCGGCCACGAGATCGGCTGGTCGCGCGGCAAAGAAACCCCCATCGAGAAATACGACAGCCTCTACAAGGAGTTCAACCCAACCAAATTCAACGCCGACGAATGGGTGAGTATCGCCAAGGCGGCCGGCATGAAATATATCGTCTTGACCACGAAACACCACGACGGGTTCTGCCTCTGGGACACGAAACAGACCGACTACAACATCATGAACTCGCCCTTCCAACGCGACGTGGTCAAAGAACTCAGCGCTGCCTGCCGCAAACAAGGCATCGCCTTCGGCACCTACTACTCCGTCTGCGACTGGCATCATCCCGACTTCCCGCTCACCAGTCCCGGCGGCAAGGTCAAACGCGAAAAATCCGATATCGTTGCCTATCGTCGTTACCTCCGTGCGCAGGTCACCGAGTTGATCCAGAACTACGGACCGTTGGTCACCATGTGGTTTGACGTGCCGCAAATGTTTGACAAGGACGAGGGCGCCGAAAACATCCGCGTTTGCCGCACACTCCAACCCGATATCCTCATCAACAATCGCGCCGGCGGCGGCTGCGGCGATTACGATACCCCCGAGCAACGCATCGGCAAATTCAACATGGAACGCCCTTGGGAATCGTGCATGACGATTTCGGCACACAACCACTGGGCGTGGGGCGGCGAAAAGGACGGCGTGAAGCCGCTCGCCGATTGTCTGCTGATGTTGATTCGCTGCGCAGGAGGCGACGGCAACATGTTGCTCAATGTCGGCCCGCGACCGGATGGTCTGATTGACCCCGAACAGGCCAACCGCCTGAAGGAGATTGGCGACTGGCTGGCCAAATACGGCGAGAGCATCTACGGCACCCGCGGCGGTCCGTACAAGCCCACTCGACATGTCGCCACCACGCGTAAAGGCAATACCCTCTACGTTCACATCACGGCATGGCCAGAGGAAACACTCGTCTTGCCCGCATTACCCGCCAAGATCGTCAAAAGTACCGTCCTCACCGGCGGTAAAGCCGACATCCAGCAAACTGACGGGCGCCTCATCATCGCCGTGCCAAAACCCGATCGTCACGCGATTGATACCATCATCGCGCTTGAACTCGACCGTTCCACCCTCGAAATCGCGCCAATCAACGTGGGGGCCGATTCGTTGACCGCCGGCAAGAAAGCCACTACCTCCAATGTCTTCAAGAACGATCCCCGATACGGCGCCGCAAAAGCCGTGGATGACGACGATGGCACACGCTGGGCGACCGACGCCAGCATCGGTGCTTGCTGGCTCGAAGTGGACCTCGGCGCGCCGCAAACGTTTGACCGCGCCGTGATTCAAGAATACGTGCAGTTTGGCGCGCGCGTAAAAGCCTTCGAGTTGCAATACAAGGACGGCAACGACTGGAAAAGCTTCTACCGTGGCAACAACATCGGCCAAAAACTCGATGTGAAATTTTCTCCGGTCACCGCTCGCATCGTTCGTCTTCACATTACCGACGGCAAAGGCGGTCCCAGTATCTCCGAATTCCAACTTTTTGCGTCGCAACCGAGGTGAACGCATGAGAATCAGCATCGGCGGGTGGGATCTGGCCGTTATCGTCGCGTACCTCGTGGGGATCGTCGGTCTGGGGTGCTGGGCTGGGTGGCGACAACGGCGCTTGCCCGCGGGAGAAGGTAAAGATTACTTCCTCGCGGGCGGGACGCTCACATGGGTGGTCATCGGCGCGGCGTTGTTCTCGACCAACATTTCCACCATCCATTTGGTCAGCCTCGCGCAGGAAGGCTACGTCAACGGACTGGCCTACGGCAACTTCGAGTGGATGGCGGCGTTTACCCTGATCGCGCTGTCGCTGTTTTTTGCGCCGTTTTACATCCGTTCTCGTGTCGCCACGCTGCCGGATTTTTTGGAGAAACGCTACAACCGCGCCTGCCGGGACTGGCTGGCGGTGCTCTCGATCGTCTCGGCGATTTTCATTCATATCGGATTTTCGCTCTACACCGGCGCCGTGGTGTTGCGCGGGTTGTTTGGCATCAACATCTACACGAGCATCATTGTGACTTCCGTGCTGACGGGGCTTTACACAATTGTCGGCGGCCTGCTGGCAGTGGTGCTGACCGAATCCATCCAGACAGTTATTCTTCTGGCCGGCGCAATCTGCATCACGGTCATCGCGTACACCGAGGTCGGCGGCTGGTCGGCGCTTCGCGCGGTGGTTGAGCCGGTGAAGTTGACGGTCTTGCGCAGCGCGGAGGAATCGCCGACGTTGCCGTGGTATGCGGTTTTTCTCGGATACCCGGTGATCGGTTTGTGGTACTGGTGTGCCGACCAGACCATCGTCCAGCGCGTGCTCGGCGCCAGGGACGAAAACCATGCGCGGGTCGGTCCGCTGTTTGCCGGGTTCATCAAGATTTTGCCGGTGTTCATTTTTGTGTTGCCGGGGTTGCTTTGTTACGCGCTCATTCGCCAGGGGAAACTACCGAACACGCTGACCGATTCGGCGGACACGTATGCGTTTATGATCGGTCATTTGTTGCCGGTCGGGTTGAAAGGCTTGGTGGCTGCCGCCTTGCTTGCAGCGTTGATGAGCACGGTGTCGGGCGCGCTCAACTCCATCGCCACATTGTTTTGCTATGACCTCTACAAACGATTCAAGCCGGATGTGCCCGATCACCGTTTGGTAATGATTGGCCGCTGGGTGACGTTTGCCGCCATGGTGGCGGCGATTGTGTGGTCGCCGTTTGTGAGCCATTTTGAGAGTATTTTCCAGGGGATTGTCGCGGTGATTTGCTACATCGCGCCGCCCATCACGGCCGTGTTTGTCTGGGGCGTGTTCTGGCGACGCGCCTCGGGACGGGCCGCGCAATTGACGCTCTACATCGGCACGGCCATCGGGTTTGTCGTGTTTTTGCTGGACTGGTTCAAGAAACAGACCGGTTGGAATGTTCCCTCGATGATGGCGACTTTTTATCTGTTTGCGCTTTGCTCGATGATCCTCGCGGTGATCTCGTGGCTCAAGCCTCACGAACACACCGAGGAGAGCCGACGACTTGTCTGGTCGCATCCGCTGGAGTCGTTGCGGTTTCCCGGCTGGCCCGGCCTTGGCAACTACAAGCTGCTGGCCGCCGCCTTGTTCGCCGTGATGGTCGCATTATACATTATCTTCCGCTGACGAAAGGAGAACCATGAAAAAGCTCTTGTTGTTGCTCGCGGTGTTGCTGGTCGGTTGCGCCGCGCCGCCGGTGAAACGTTACGCCTGGGTCACAGGCTTGAAACCCGAAAAAGCCGCTTACTACAAACAACTCCACGCCAATCCATGGCCATCGGTCAACAAAATGCTCAAAGAGTGTCACATCCGAAACTACTCGATCTACCTCAAAGAGATCGAAGGCAAACTCTACCTCTTCAGCTATCTCGAATACACCGGGAAAGATTTCGACGCCGAGATGAAGAAAATGGCTGCCGACCCCGAAACGCGCCGTTGGTGGAAAGAAACCGATCCCTGCCAGTTGCCGTTGCCTGATGCCGCCCTCAAAGGAAAAATCTGGTCGGACGCCGAGGAGGTTTATCACTTGCCATGACATCCCGCGAACGAGTCCTTGCCGCGTTTGCTCACGTCGAACCGGACATCGTACCGCGCTGGTGCGGTGCCTCGCCGGAGTTTCTCGCCAAAGCGCGCCGCCAATTGAATCTGCCCGACGACGAAAGTTTTTTCGTTCGTATCGGCGACGATTTTCGTCGGGTCTTTGCCCGCTACGTTGGCCCCGATTTTCCGCTCTCCCCCGGCGCTGTCTCGCGCACCATTTTCGGCGTCGAACGCGCCGGTCTCGGATACGGCCAACCGCTCAGTCATCCGCTCGCCAATGCCACGCTCCGAGAAATCCACGATTACCCGTGGCCTGATCCAAACTGGCAGGATGTCTCGCGCATCCGCGCCGATGCGCTGGCGTGGAATCGTCAGTATGCCATTCTCGGCGGCGATTGGTCGCCCTTCTGGCACGATGCTATTGATTTGCTCGGCATGGAAAATCTTTATCTCAAGATGTTCGACGAGCCGGAAATTGTGGACGCCGTTCTCCAACACCTCGTGGACTATTACGCCGCCGTTAGTCAGCGTATTTTCGATGCTGCCGCCGATGTGATTGACGTGTTTTTCATCGGCAACGATTTCGGCAGCCAAAACGGGCCGCTGCTCAGCCCTGCGCAGTTCGAGCGGTTCATGTTGCCGCACCTGAAACGCCTCATTGACCTCGGCCACGCCTACAACCTCAAAGTTCAACTCCACTGCTGCGGCGGCTTCGAGCCGTTGATCTCCGCCATGATCGCGGCCGGGCTGGACGGTCTCCACGCCATCCAACCGTGTTGCGCCGGCATGGACCTTCGCACACTCAAGTCACGTTACGGCCAGAAGATTCTCTTCAACGGAGCGATTGATTCTCATCACGTTCTCATCAAGGGCACGCCCGACATCGTTCGCCAGCGCACCCACGAGGTCCTCGACATCATGGCGCCCGGCGGCGGCTATATCGCCGGCGCCAGCCACGATTACATTTTGGAGGAAACGCCAGTCGAAAACGTCGTCGCTATGTTCGATGCCGTCGCTGAATGGCGCTACACATGACATCGAAAGAACGAATGTTGCGGGCGTTGCACCGCGAGAAACCCGACCGCCTGACGGTGACAATCCACCAGTGGCAGAGCTACTACCTTGACAAGTATATGGGCGGCATAGACGCGCTCGACGCCTTCAAACTGTGCGGATTAGATGTGTGATTGGGTGATTTATTCGTGCCGCAAAATGGTAAGGCGAAGATCAGCTTTCACTGCGATCAAGGACCGCTAGACGCCGAGCACTGGACGCGATTCAGCCAGCTTCAAATCTTGCTATTCCAGCGATGAGTTTTGCGGTAGTTCGATGGTGACATCTGCATTTGCTGTATAAATACGCGCGTGAAATATGGAGGGTCGTCGTAACCGACTGCGCTGGCGACTTCCTTGATGCTCATATCAGTGCTAGCCAACAGACGACGGGCTTGGTTGAGGCGTTGCGCCAACATAAAATTGAACGGTGTCGTTCCAAAGAGCTTTCGGAATCGCCGGTGAAAATAGTTTGGCGCTAGACCAATCTGCCCGGCGATTTTCTCTAGTGACGGGTTCTCCCGGAAGTGCGTCTGCATGAAATCAAATGCCGGTTTCAACCTGTAATACTCCGGCTGAAACGCTTGCACACGGCCTCGGTCCAGACTGTGCAACACCCGCGCGATTATCCCCAGCAACAACGCCTGAATCTGACACTCAATAGCCGGTGAAGTGTCCTTGCGCGGACAATTTTGATCGCTGAATGGACTTTCAAAGATCTCGCAAATCTCGCGGTAACTTGCCGGTGCGCTTCGGCGTGCCCAGCTGCGCACTGGTGGCAACTGGTCCAGCAGATAACGCAAATAGAGCGATTCGGGAACAAAATGGACCCAATACACGCTCATCTGTTTCGGGCAGATCTGCTGCTTCAAACGGAAGCCGGAAATGAAATAAATCCGTTTCGGCGTGAGCGTGTAGCACTCATTGTCCATTTCAAGATACGCCTGACCGCTAACCGGAAAATAAACTTTGTAGCATTGGTCAATTCCTGTCGCCGTTTTACTCCACGTCGCATCGCAACGGTAGAATCCGCCCGACAACAACACCAGATTGAAGTCGTCAATCATCGCGCCAACAAGGTTAAGATCGTCCAACACTTTGGCAAGATATTTCATGGACTTCGGGCGGGGGATTTCTGTTAGAGTGCTGAATAGAGGTTCGAATGACATCGAAAGAACGAATGATGCGGGCGTTGCACCGCGAGAAACCCGATCGCCTGCCGGTCACGATTCACCAGTGGCAGAACTACCACCTCGACAAGTATATGGGCGGCATGGACGCGCTCGATGCCTTCAAACTGTGCGGATTGGATGCGGCCATCCAGTATTTCGAGGCGATGGGGCAATTCTGGATTCCGAACGCCGAGAAATACGCTGTTCAATCTCCCGAATGGCACGACAAAATGGTTGTGATGGACAACAATCCCGACCACAAGGTCATCCATCACACAGTCGTCACGCCGGACGGCACTCTCACCTACAAGACAGAAGCCAATCGCCAGACGACATGGATCACCGAGTATCTCATCAAAAAGCCAGAAGACATCGAACTGATTGAGCGATACATGCCGGTGGCAAAATTGAACAAGGCGGCGATAGCGCGGGAATACGACCGCATCGGCGACGCCGGAATCTTGCGCGGGTTTGTCTGGGGCGACCAGGCCGGTTGCTGGCAACACGCTTGTTGTTTGTTCCCTGAACAGGACATGATCATGGCAGCGATAGACACGCCCGAATGGGTTCACCGGCTTTTGAAGGCGTTGCTGAAACGGAAACTTCAGTTCATCGAGGAATCGCTCGACGGCGCAAAGTTCGACATTGTCGAGACCGGCGGCGGCGCGGCCAGCGATACGTTGATCTCCCCAGCGATGCACCGGGAGTTCTGCCTGCCCTACGACCGCGAGATCCACCGCGCGTTGCACGCGGTCGGCCAACTCAGCACCTATCACACCTGCGGCGGCATGATGAACATTCTGGACTTGATTGTCGAGAACGAGACCGACGCCTCCGAGACGCTCGCGCCGCCCGGTGTCGGTGGTAACATCACCGAGCCGTCGAAAGTTCGCGCTGTATTTGGCGGGCGCGTGGCGATGATCGGCGGCATGGACCAGTTCAACATCCTCACTGCCGGCACGAAGGAACAGATTCGCCAAGAAGTGTTCCGCTTATTCGAGGGCTTCGGCAAGGACGGCGGCTATATCTGCTCCGCTTCCGACCACTTCTTCGATACCCCGATTGAAAACCTGAAAGCCTTCGCTATCGCTGCGAAAGAATGCATCTATTAAACTGTTCAGCAATGAATTGCACCTTCACGCTTCTCGCCGCCCTGATGCTTGTGGTGGTTGAGACGATTGCTGCTCCACCGATTGGAGACAAAGTGGACTGGCCGTCGTTCCTAGCACGGCACGACCTGGTCTTTGAGACGTTACCGACGCATTTTGATTACGGGGCGTTTCTCGGCAACGGACTGCTCGGCGCAATGATTTACCGCGACGGTGACAATCGTCTTCGCTTCGAGATCGGGCGTGCCGATGTCACCGAGCACCGACGTGATAACGCCCGTCTCCCCATCGGCGGTCTCGTGCTCGAAACCACCGGCAAGATTCAGGACGGCACGATGCAGCTCGATCTCTGGAACGCCGAGGTGCGCGGCAACGTTACGACCGACAAAGGCGCGCTGCAATTCCGCGCATTCATCCATACCGACGTGATGGCGCTGCTCCTCGACCTTGAGACCAGCGACGGCGAGAAGACCGCAAAGTTCGCTTGGGTTCCGGGCCACGGTCAGGACAAGCGCAACCAGCAACGATTCAAAGAAGACCCGCCCAATCCACCGTTCACGACCGAGACCATTGACGGCTTAGCGGTTTGCATTCAACCTCGCTATGCTGGCGGTGAGTTCGCCACGACTTGGAAGGAAATCACGACACACAAAGGTCGTCGCGTCATTCTTTCGGTTGCGGATTCGTTCCCCGCCAACACGGCGCGACAAGAAGTTGTGGCGACCGTGCAGAAGACTGTCTCGGCTGACTTCGACAAACTCTTGGCGAGTCACCGGGAATGGTGGCACAAATTGTATCCGAAAAGTTTTGTGTCGGTGCCTGACCCGAAACTGGAGAGTTTTTACTGGATTCAGTTTTACAAGCTCGGCTCAGCATCGCGCCCCGACCGGGTACCGGTGGATTTGCTTGGTCCGTGGTTCCGCGACACGAATTGGCCACGGATTTGGTGGAATCTCAACATCCAGACGCTTTACCTGCCGGTTTACACGGCTAACCAACTTGAACTCGGCGAGTCGTTTGTCCGATTTCTCGACGCCAAGCGTGCCAACTTCTTCCGCAATGCGAAAGAGATTTACGGATTTGACGATTGTGCGACGGTGCCGCACACGACTTGTTATGAGGGGCTGCGCGGCGACGGCTCGTGCGCGCCCGACCGCTTCATCAATCCCGGCGATTTTACTTGGGCGCTCCACAATTATTATCTCTATTACCGCCACTCGATGAATCATGAGCTTGTCACGAACCAGACACAGCACGCCTTCTATCCACTGTTGCGCGCCAGTATCAATCTCTATCTGCGCCTCCTGAAGAAAGGTGATGATGGCAAGCTCCATTTGCCCGTCATGCACTCGCCTGAATACGGAGAGGCTGCCGACAACAATTACAACCTCGCGCTGCTGCGTTGGGGGTGCCAGACGCTCATCGAGTTGAATCAACGTTACCGGTTCAATGATCCGCTGCTGCCGCGCTGGCGCGAGGTGCTCGCCAATCTGACTCCGTATCCCGTTGACGAAAGCGGGCTGCGCATCGGTGCTGACGTACCATTCGCAAAGTCTCACCGACACTGGTCGCACATGCTCATGGTGCATCCGTTGCACATTATGGACACCGATGATCCCGCCAATCGCGACCTCCTCTACAAATCCATCCACCACTGGCTCACGGTGGACGGCAGTCGCGGCGTCTATGGCTGGTCGCGCGCCGCTGCCGCGTCGCTCTACGCTGCGCTCGGCGACGGCGACAACGCGATCCAACAAATCCACCAGCACATGGCGGACAGCCGTTTCGTGCGTCCCAACACGATGTATATCGAAGGTAGCCCGGTCATCGAATGTTCCATCGTCCTCGCCCGGTCGTTGCAAGACATGCTGCTACAAAGTCACAACAACCTCATCCGCGTTTTTCCTGCGGTTCCCGCCGCGTGGACCAACGCCGTTTTCCACAATTTCCTTGCCGAAGGCGCATTTCTCGTCAGCGCAGAACACAAGAACGGCAAGACGCAATGGGTTCACGTCAAAAGTCTCGCTGGTGAACCGTGCCGGATTCGGTTCAACGGAAAAATTTACGCGCTGTGTCTGGCCAAAGGCGAAGAACGATTTTTTAGTAACGGCCCTGCCATTGTGAAGCCGCTTCCCATTGCTCCTGCTGATGCCAACCCACACGGCCTGAAGAAAGCGATTTCCACCGGCAAACGCGCCACAGCTTCCAACGTTTGGGGACCAGGCTGCGCAGCAATCGAAGTGTTCGATGGCAATGAATCCACACGTCGGGGTGCTAAATCAGGATCACACGGCGCCTGGTGTGAGGTTGATTTCGGTGTGCCCAGACCAATCAGCGGGATGAGAAGTTTAAAATCGTTTCATCTCACAAAAAAACAGCCATGAGCGAATTGCCAAGAGTAACCATCGTGGCGTTGATCTTTTGTCTTGCGACCACGGTGATGAATTGTCGGGCGGCAGACGGGGCGCTGGGCGCAAAACTTGATTTCAGCGATGGGGTAATACCGCCGATTGCGGTGGCCAGCGAGGGCCATGTCGCGAGTGTAAAGAACGGCATCAAGTTCGATGTGTATTATGATCATGGCCCCAAGAGCAATGTCGCAATCTACGCAATCAACACCGGACGAAAGCAGCTTGTCCTCACGCCCGAAAAACACCGGGCCATTCTGGAAAACCTGATCAAGAAGAAGTTCACGGTCATTGTGGCCGATTTCAGGGACAAAAAACTCAAGGGGCTGGAGTTGGAGAAATATATTGTTCAACTCACCGCTGATGCTCGGGAAACGGCGGATGGAGTTTTGCCTCGAACGACTGGCAATCGTCCGCCACGAAATCCCACCAAGGCGACAACGAGCAGGACCGAGACTTATGCGAATGACTATTTCATGCTGATGCCGGGTTTTACCGTAGAGCGGGATGTGACTTGGTTCCGATACGGCGATATTCCCGAAGCCTTCCGCAAGGAAATTACCCGGCAACTCGGCACGTCTTTTCGGGAAGCGGACGCCGACGTTGTGAACACGTACGACATTATTTATCCTGCGTACGGCCCGGACGTCGGGGTGCTGACGAATTATGGGTCGAATGAGAAAGGGCGCGAAGATTATTACCCACGGGAGAACACGTATTTGGTGATGGCATTTGCGTTCAAGAACCTGGCGATTGTTCACCAACAGTACTTCACTGATCCCGTCGGTGGCTACCCCAAGGGGTACGGTTATTATGGCGACCAGTTCGCAGTGAACTTCATCCGCCACCTGAAAGGGAATGCGGCCAGGTATCATCTCGATCCGCAGAGGATTTGCTGTTTCGGACACAGCAAGGGCAGTGAAATCCCCAGTATGCTCCTTAACAAGCTCCGCGGCGCCGCGCCATATCTTCACGCAAAAGCTGACTGGCATAAAATGAGCCTGAGCGAAAAGGACAAAATAATTCCGTCGCCCTATTTCAATCTCTCCACCGAGATCGCCTGTGCGATTCTTGGTGCCGGGGTTGCCAACGCGGAACTGGCCAATGACAAGTTGATGCCGTGGGACAACGAACCGGCAAAAAATATTTCGCCTTTCTTTCTGTACGCCGATCATCGGGCGGACACGCGTCGGAACACGAGCAATACAGTTGCCAAGGCCCGGTTACATGGCGTGGTTGTGGAGACGGCGGAACTCAGCGCCCACACATGGCCCATTGGAGATGCCTACGACAAGGCGTCTGCGTTCATTGATCGAATCCTGCGGTTGGAATATTGATTGGAGAAACAATGAAACACATACGTGACCTGATTATCCTGTTCGCACTTACATGTCGTGCTGCCGAGCCGCTGGACATGGCGAGGCGGGCGGAGGAACTCAAGAGCCTGCGGTGGGGGATGTTTATCTGCTGGAGCTTCTCCACCTTCTCCGGCAAGGAATGGACACCGGGGGTGAAAGACGTATCGTTCTTCCGTGCCACCGACGTGGATACAGACCAGTGGGTACGCACGGCCAGGGAGGCCGAAATGGGCTACATCCTGTTCCTGACAAAACACCATGATGGCTTTTGCCTCTGGGACACGAAAACAACCGACCGCAAAGTCACGAAGGCACCGCTGGGACGCGACGTGCTCGCAGAATTGCGAAAGTCGTGCGACAAGTACGGCATCAAACTCGCGCTCTATTTCTCTGAAGGCGACTGGACATGGCCGGGCGCGGTGGACGGCAAAGGCTGGAAGTCGGGTGTCGGCAAGAATCCCGAGATGAAGAAGGCGCAACTCAAGGAATTGCTCACGCAATATGGCCCGATCGAGTTCATCTGGTTTGATCATGCCGTCGGCGACGGCGGTCTCAGTCACAAGGAGACCATTGCATTCTGTAAATCACTTCAGCCCGGTTGTTTCATCGGATTCAATCACGGTGACCAGGAGGGTGCGGATATTCGGCTCGGTGAGAAGGGCAAACCAGGGTCGCTCGCCGATCACACGGCCGCCGGGCCGCACATGCGAAACGCGCCGAGCAAAAGTTACCTTCTTGCGGAGTTTACGTATCCGATTCTGCCGCCGCACAAGGGCGGGGCTGTCTGGTTTTACTCGTTGCCGGAACATGACAACCTTTGTCTTCCTGCCGAGAAACTTTATCGCGATTACCTTGGCGCGGTGAAATACGGCAATATCTTTTCCATCAATGTCGGTCCGGACTACAACGGTAAACTGCGCGCTGTTGATGTCGCCACGCTCCGCAAAGTCGGCGAGATGATTCGCAACAAAGCCCCTGAACCTGGCGTGAAAACGTCCGCGTCGCCTGCAAAAGCTTCGCGCAAAGAATAGAGAGTGGTTGCGAGGTAGGTAAAGCCTGCGGCTGCGATGAGACGACTTCCCGGAGGGCGGCACCGGGCTTGCGCGCCGGGTGGATCGGACTGATTGATCACGGCGCGGAAATGTTTGTTTGTCGCACCGTCATCATGAAACTTGGCGATTACCGCACACAGGGGGCGCCATCGAATACAAGACTGGCGAGCGTAGAAGGGACTCATCCGCCGCACCACGATTGTTGGCTAGAAAATCTTCGGTTTGTCGTTGGTCGCTGTCTGTTACGGCCAACGGAGTCCTGACCATGGAGGAGTTCCCACTTGCTCCGTCTATTTCGAAGAATCGCAGAGCGTTACAGCAGCCACTTCTTGCGTTGTTCGCGGTGAATGAGCGGGTCGGCTTCGGGGATGCCCTTGGCTTTCATGTTGGCGCTGTCCCACTCGAACGGTTTGCCAAGCCGCAAGGCCACGATGCCGGTCATTGCCAGTTCGGCGATTGGCGCCGCGCTCGTGAACGGCTGGAATGTCGGCGCGCCGCCTTTGCAGGCATTGAGCCATTCGCCCATGTGGTTGTTGGTTCGGGGATACACTTTGGGCAATGGCTTGGCAGCTTCATGGTCGTTGACGCCGCGGAACTTGGGTTCACCTTTGAGTTTCATCACGCCGCCGACTCCCCAGGCGTCGGACTTGAGCATTCCCTTTTCGCCGACAAAAAGGACGCCATTATTCGGCAGTTTGCCAAATGTTGGCAATAGTTCCGCCACCTGTTCCGGTTTGGGGCCGGCTTGTGGGCCGTCGTGCCACCAAACGGAGACCGGGGCCATGTTGTCGCGCGCGGGGAAGTCCCAGCGGAACGAGGTCTTTGACGGATAGCTGTCCTTGATGGGTTCGCTGAAAAAGGCTTCGACTCGCGTTGCGGTGGTGAGTTTGAGCGCACGCCACGGCAGGTTCAACCCGTGCGCGCCCATATCGGCAAGATGCCCATCGCCAAATTCCAGCCATCGTCCCCACGCGAGACAGCCGCCGAGGTAGTATTTCTTGAACGGCAGCAGTTTCGACGGGCCACACCAGAAGTCCCAGTTCAAGCCGTTCGGGATCGGCTCGCCATTCATGTCCACCGGTGCGCTGGGCGGGAAACTGCGGTCAATCCAGCAATGCACCTCGCGGATTTGTCCGAGCAACCCGGCCTGGATGATCTCCATGCTCCGACGAAACGTGTCGGTCGCGCCGCCTTGCGATCCGATCTGCGTCGCGAGCCTGCATTTGGCCGTCACGTCCTGAATCTCGCGTGTCTCGGCGACGCTGTGGGCGAGGGGTTTTTCGCAGAAGACGTGCTTGCCGGCGAGCAGGAACGTTTTGCTGAGCGGCACATGCCAGCGCTGGCCCGCGGCAATCACCACGGCGTCGAGCGATTTCTCCGCGTCGAGCAGTTTGCGGTAATCCTCATACACGCGCACGCGGGACGTGTCCACCGGGGCGCCGCCTTTCTTGTCTTTGCCCCCTTTGGCGAGGAAGGCCTCGATTCGCTCGGCATTCACATCGCAGATGGCGATGAGATTTTCGCTGGTCGGGCAGATGCCGCGTCCGCGTCCGCCGCAGCCGATGAGGGCGATGTTGAGTTTGCTGTTGGCGGTGGTGGCGCCGATCAGGCGCGATGGGACGATTTGCGGCAATGCCAGTGCGCCAGCGCCGACGATGCCGAGTTGTTTGAGGAAGCGGCGACGGGTGAGGGCGGTGGAAGGTTTCATAATGGTTGTTACTTTGACGAACGAGAGCCGCTTCTCTTCAGCCGAAACACTCGTTCGATTCCCGACGGAATCTCGTCGTAGCGGTGGGTGACATAGATGATCGTTGTGTGCCGTCGCAAGGCCGTGATGAGGCGCAGGAACCTCGCTCGGTGGGCCGCGTCCAACCCCTGGCACGGCTCGTCGAGCACGAGCAGGTCGGGCGATTTCACCAGCGCGCGTGCCAACAGCGCCATTCGTTGCGTTCCTGCCGACAATGTTCCAAACGGTTTTTCGGCGTAGGTCGTCAGACCGAGCTGTGCCAGCCAGCGGCGGGCGGCGGCGCGTTGGCGCGCGGTTGGCGGGCGGTGACAGCCGTGGGTGTCCGTGAATCCCGATGCCACGGTTTCGAGGCAGGTTTGCTCCGGCGGGAAATGCAGGTGTAACTCTGGCGAGACCACGCCGATTCGTTGTTTTAGTTTCCAGACACTCTCGCCACCACCTCGTTGCTGTCCGAAAACCCGCACGTCGTTGGCGTAGGCCTGTGGATTGTCGCCGATGATCAGGCTCAGCAATGTGCTCTTGCCGGATCCGTTTGGGCCGAGCAACGCCCAGTGCTCGCCACGGCGGACGACCCAGTGAATGTTCTTGAGGATTACGCGCTCGCCGTAACGTACCGTGACATTGTCCAAGCGAATCAGTTCCTCCGGTTTGGCGGAGTTGTTTCGGGCGGGCAATCGCGACGGATTTGGGAGGTCCGACGGGACGCGAAACGACTCGCGCGCGCGTCGTCGGGTGAACGGCCCTTGCCAGAGGACCCGACAATGATCCACGCGCAACATATGGGTGAGACCGCGCGGCAGTTCATCGGCGTGGCTGGCAATCAACAGCAGACTCACCGAGCGGCGTTGTATCAACCGTTCCAGGATCGCCTTCAAGTGTCGGCGGGACCGGGTATCCAGCCCGGCAAATGGGTCGTCGAGAATCAGCAGGCGCGGCTTTCGGAGGAGCGCGCGTGCCAGAAGTGTTTTCCGCATCTCGCCGTTGGAGAGCGATGGCAACGGCTGTTCCAACAGCGATTCGATGCCGAGTAGGTTCACCACGTGGTTGCGGCGCCGTCGGAAAGCGCGAACGGCGTCGGTCGAACGTGTGACAACCTCGAACGGATTGCGTTCTTCGATGTTATCCTGCGAGAGAAAGTGGCTGACGGTAGTGGCCTGTTCTTCTTCCAGGCTGAACCATCGTGCCGCGGGTGGAGCATCGCCGGCCAGCGCTTTTTGTTGTTCGAAGGAGACGTGTTCAATGAGGCCATCGGTATGAAAATCACCGCGCACAATGGGCACGGCGCCGGCCAGCGCGCTGGCGAAGAGCGTCTTGCCGGCGCCGTTGGGGCCGAGCAACGCCCATTGCTCGCCGCGTCGTAGTGTCCAGTGAGTGTTTCGGAACAGGAGGCGGTCGCCGACGCGTACGCTGGCGTTGCGGAGGGTGACGATAGGTTTGCCCATGGCGTCGGATCATGCCACGAAGCGGCGCGGCTCGCAATCGGCGGCTGGCTTTAGGCTTGCTTTCGGAAGCGGCTTTCGACATCGTCGCGCCTACCATGACCGAACGCGATATTTATGCGGAGAAACCGTTGTATCGTTGGTTGGCGCTGGTGGCGGCGTTGTTGGCGTGGGGATTTGATGGGGTGGAGCAGGGTGTTTTTGCCCTGATGACGCGGGCGGCGCTCAAGGAACTGATTCCCGGTGGGGTGCCCAGGGAGGGCGACATCGGTTTTTATTTTGGGTTGTCCATGGCGATGTGGTTGTGGGGGGCGGCGGTGGGCGGTGTATTGTTTGGGCGGTGGGGGGATCAATTTGGTCGAGTGCGGGCATTGATCGGCGCGGTGCTTACATACTCCTGTTTTACCGGGTTGGCAGCGGTGTGTACACACTGGGCGCAACTGGCTGTTTTCCGTTTTCTGGGGGCGCTGGGATTGGGTGGGACCTGGCCGTTGTGCGTGGCATTGGTGGTGGAGACCTGGCCGGAGAAAAATCGGGCGGTGCTGGCGGGGGCAATTGGTGCTTCGGCCAACGTCGGGTACCTGATTGCGGCGACCTACTCGCGGTTCATGCTGGCGCACGGTGCGACGTGGCGATGGGTGATTGGAATGGGGTTTGTGATCGGCCTGTTGAGTCTGCCGGTGATCTGGTTCGTGCCGGAACCGACAAAATGGAAACAGGCGCGCGCCAAGCAGGAGAAAATTTCGCTGTGCGATCTTTTCTCGCTGCCGTATCGGCGCGGCACGATCGTGGGGAGTTTGTTGTCCACTGTGGCGTTGTTGGGGACGTGGGGGGCGTTTCTCTGGCTGGCGACGTTTGTGGACAAGTTGGCGGAGGGCACGGCGCAAGCGGGCACCGCCAAGGCGATCGTGTCGCAATGGGCGTCGGTGGGGCAAGTGATCGGTAGTTTCCTCGGCGGCGTGTTGGCAGGTTGGTTGGGCAACAAGCTGTCCTGGCGGCTGCTCTGTGTGGCGGCCTGGGTTGCGGTGATGGCGTTGTTCGGGTTGACTCGTGAGTTCGGGTTGCAGGTTTGTGTTATGGCGTTTATTGGCGGCACGTTTGTGCCTGCATTTTTTGGGTGGCTACCCAAATATCTTCCCGAACTATTCCCGACGCGTATCCGCGCCACGGGGCAGGGGTTTGCGTACAATATCGGTCGCGTGTTGACCGGGGTCGGCGTGCTCGGCGCCGGTTGGCTTGCGCAGGTGTTTCACGGCGACTATCGGCTGGCGGCGATGACGATTGCAACGGTGTATCTCGTTGGGCTGTTCCTCATCCAGTTTGCGCCTGACACCGGTGGACGATTACAGGTGGACGACAAATGAAATCCGACATTCGTCCCATCGCAACCTCCTTGTATTTCCTGCCGGTTCAAACCCGCGTTCCGTTGAAGTTTGGGACGGAAACGCTCACGTTTGTGACCTGCGCACGCGTCTGTATGAAGGTGGCCAACGAGACGGGACAGACGGCGGTCGGTTGGGGCGAGACGCCGCTCAGTGTCCAATGGGTCTGGCCGAGCCATCTCAGCTACGAATTTCGCCACGAGGCGTTGAAGGAGTTCTGCTGCACGCTGGCGGAGGCATGGGCGGAGTTTCCGTGCGCGGGGCATCCGATGGAGGTCGGCTGGGAATTTCAAGAGAGCGTACTCCCCGAACTGGCAAAGGAGGCGGAATTGCCGTGGCTGGCCGCGTTGGTCTGTTGCTCGGCGTTTGACATCGCGTTGCATGATGCCTATGGGCAGTTGGTTGGGCGTCCGGTCTATCAGACCTACACGTCGGATTTCATGAACCGCGACCTTGCCGCGTATCTCTCGCCGTCCGGGCCGTTTCGCGGAAAGTTTCCTGCCGATTTTCTGCTTGCAGAACCGCCGACGCGATTGCTGGCGTGGCATTTGGTTGGCGGACTCGACCCGCTGGAGGTTTCCGAGCTGACGGGAGCGGAACCGAACGACGGGTATCCGGTTCTGCTGGCCGATTGGATTGAACGGGATGGGTTGAAATGCCTCAAAATCAAACTGCGTGGTACCGATGCCGCGTGGGATTATCAACGTCTTGTTCGTGTCGGACGGATTGCGCTTCCGCTGGGTGTCGAGAAGCTCACGGCCGATTTCAATTGCACGGTGACCGACCCGCAATACGTCAACAATATCCTGGACCGCCTGCAGGCCGAGCAGCCGCGCATCCACGAGCGGATTGTCTATGTCGAGCAACCGTTCCCGTATGACCTGGAGAACAATCGGATTGATGTCCACAGCGTTGCCGCCCGCAAACCGCTTTTCATGGACGAAAGCGCCCACGACTGGCGACTGGTCAAGCTCGGACGCAGTCTCGGTTGGACCGGTGTGGCGTTGAAAACCTGCAAAACTCAGACCGGCGCGCTGCTCAGCGCCTGTTGGGCGCGGGCACACGGGATGTCGCTGATGGTACAGGACCTGACCAACCCGATGCTTGCACAGATACCGCACGTCCTTTTGGCCGCCAACGTTGGCACCATTGCGGGGGTCGAGACGAACGCGATGCAGTTCTACCCCGACGCCTCCGCGCCCGAAGCCGCCGTTCATCCCGGCCTTTACCGTCGCCGTGACGGCTGTGTGGATCTCTCCAGCATCCACGGCCCCGGTTTTGGTTATCGGCTGCCTGAAATCAAACGGATTTTACCCGAACCGGCGGCCACTTACGGAGACTAATGAAGCTACAGATCACTCTTCTACTTGTCATCGCATGGCATGCTCATGCCGCCCCGATCCCGCACCTGCGCCAACAGGGTGCTGCTACGCAGTTGATCGTGGAGGACAAACCGTTTGTCATGCTCGCGGGCGAACTGCACAACTCCAGCTCTTCCTGTCTCGAATACCTTGCCCCGATCTGGCCCCGCCTCGTCGCGCTCAATCTCAATACCGTTATCGCCAGCATCTCTTGGGAACTGGTCGAGCCGGAGGAGGGAAAATTTGATTTCCGTCTCGTGGATGGCATCATTGCTGCCGCCCGCAAACACCGTCTTCGCCTCGTTTTTATTTGGTTTGGCACGTGGAAAAATTACGATGCCCACTATGTGCCCGCGTGGGTGAAAACGGATTGGAAACGGTTCCCGCGCTGCCAGCATCGTCCCGGCGTCAACACCACCCAACTCACCGCGCTCTCTGATGAAAACTGTCGGGCGGACGCCCGCGCTTTCGCCGCGGTCATGCGTCACATCCGGGAGGTGGACGCTCGTCAGCAGACCGTCATCATGATGCAGGTCGAGAACGAAGCGGGCATTCGTCCGGTCTCGCGCGACCATTGCCCGCTGGCAGAGGAAGCGTTTGCGAAGCCGGTTCCGCGCGAGTTGATGGATCACCTGGCCGCTCGCAAAGAATCGCTCCTGCCCGAATTCAAGGAAATCTGGGCCAAAACCAATTTTCGCGCCGACGGCACCTGGAGCGACGTGTTTGGAGAAAACGCCGACGAAGTGTTCTCCGCTTGGACGATTGGCCGCTACATCGAGCGGGTAACCGCTGCCGGTAAGGCGGAATATCCGTTGCCGATGTACGTCAACGCCTGGCTGGTCCAATTCAAAGGCCAAAAGGCCGGCGATTATCCCAGCGGCGGTCCCGTGGCGAAAATGATGGATGTCTGGCGAGCCGCCGCGCCGAGTGTTGACCTGTACGCGCCCGACATCTATCTCGACGACTTCAAGGGCATCTGTGCCGAGTACCACCAGAACGGTAACCCGCTGTTCATTCCCGAAGCACAGCGTGATGAGCGAGCAGGGATGCGCGCGTTGTTTGCCCTTGGCGAACATCATGCGCTCGGATTTTCGCCGTTTGGGATTGATTCGCTCAGCGAGACAAACGTGTTGCGCGACTACTACGGCATGCTCCGTGGCATCCTGCCGCTGCTTGTCGAGCACCAGGGACGCAATACCCTGCGCGGCTTCCTTCAGCACCGCGACGAAAAGCGCGTGGAATTCGACATTGGCGATTTCCGCGCGGATATCGAGTACAAAGGTCCCGCAGCAGGGCTGATCATCGCATTGGCACCGGACACCTTCCTCATGGCGGGCGTCAATGCCAGCATCCGTTTTAGCGCCCGACCAGACAAACCGGGTAGCACCGATTGGCTCTCGGTCGAGGAAGGCGTTTTCCGCGATGGCAAATGGCAAGCAGGCCGACGCCTCAACGGCGACGAGGCCACATACCGTGTTCCTCTCGGCCCCCAGCCGCGCATTCTGATCGGAAAAGTTTACCGGTTTCAGTAAATCGGCTTGCGTCGGCGGACGGGATTTGTCACGGATAGAACAACCGAAGGAGGCGAGGCGATGAAACGATGGGGTTGGCTGTTGTTGGCGTTGATTCTGAGTGCCGGCGTTGTGCGGGCGGTCAACCCGTTCAGCGACGGTGAAAGCGATTCGGAAGCGGAACTGGCTCGCCAACGCGAGGCGCTCCAGCAAAAATGCGACGCCCTTGCATCGCAGAAACTACAGTGGCGAACCTCCTGGATGAACGAGAGCACCAAGGAAGATGACCTCTCCAAACTCGTGGTCGAACTGTCCAAAAGCCGTGTCCTGCCCCGCAACGCGCTCAAGAAATACCTCAACGACCGCGCCGCCTCCGACAAGGCCTACAACAACGTCCTGAAAAACCTCGACATCGGTCGCCACCAGTTCCTGAAAACGTTGTTTGCCCGCACCCTGGAGGAAACCAACAAACGGCTTGCCGCCAAAAAACTGACCCCGCTCAACCGCGCCAACATCATCAACTCCGGCGGCACCGGCAATTTTACCCGCGATATTGACGTGACGGTTTTTGCTGGCGACGACGTGCGTGAGACAACTTTTTTCGAAGCGATGCGAGATATCGCCCGCGAAATGGGATTGCGTGTCAGCACCGGCCCCGGAGGCTCGGTCAAAAACGGCATTGAACTGGCCGACCTCGAAGTCGCCTTCCATCGCGGCTACAACGATCTGCCCGATGCCCGGTACGCCACCGATCCGGTCGAGTTCCACCTGAACTACCGCCGCGTCATCGAGACGCAGGCACGCAACCCCGAAGCATACTTTGGCTACGGTTCGGACACCGAGGTCATCGGACGTCGCTTTCTGAGTTTCAAATCAGGGCAGACGCTGGTGCAAACCTTCGAGACGACAGGGCAGGGCGTTCGGTACACAGGGCAGATCGCCAGTTGCATGAGAGAAGCTCGCGCCATCCTGCGCGGCAGCAACGACCTGCGAATCCGCAAAGCCCAGCGCGCCATCCACGCCTGCAACGATTATCTGCAAGCGTGGCGACACAGCCAACACGAGGGCGGCTCGCCGACACAGGGCGCGTTGAAATATGCCGCCCGTTCGCTGGATGAGTTGTGCGCCTTCCACGGATTCAAACCGTGGTCGGAACTGGTGTTGGAAGACCGCATTCAACTGCTCGCTCGCATGTACGGCCCAAAGTACCTCGACCAGCCCGGCAACCGCGAGCGCCTGATCAAGATGGCCGAGGCGCTGGAAACCGCCAGCACGGTGTTGCTGACCAAGAACCTGCCAAAAGCTCTCATGGAAAAAACACCGGAAGCAGAACAAAAACTCGCGCTTCAAGAACACGCCGCGATGGCGTTTCTACGCGACTCGTGCAGTTCAATGGCCGCTGCCGTTGCGCAGGAGATGCTCGACCCGCCGATGCTGGATCGTCGGTTTCTGGAGCAGGTCAACCGTGAGGATCACACCTGGCATGAGATGACGCCCGCCGAGCGCGACGCCTATGCGCGACATCAAGACGCCGTTTACAAACGCTGCATGTCGGCGGCGGCGATGGAAAACCTGTTGGTGTTGATGCAGCAGTTGAAGGTGATTGATCAGGCCGAGGCGAAAGGCCGCAAACACGACACCGGCGAGTCGGCTATTCGCAAGATCATCGAGACGGCGGATCCCGCATTGCGCCCGGTGCTGGAAACCGCCGCCGAACACGCTGAGGCGTCCGTGGTGTTGCTCAATGCCGACGCCTCGCCCGAAGCTCGCGCGCAGGCCGAGAAAAAAATGGCCGTTGCCCGCGAAAAGCTGAGCCAGCACCTGAAAAAGCCGGCACCAGGCGATGAGGTGCTTGGCATCGCCAAAGGGATGAGTCCGCGCGAGTTCATCCGGATGCAGAACCTTGGCCGTCCGCCGTACTGGGGACAGGCGTTGGAGGAGATGAAAGGGCGGATGCGCAAACACATCGAGGATTCCTTCCCGGAAAACAGCTACGAGGCCGTCAAACGACAGGTGGCCGAGTTCGGACTGAAAGGTTATCTGGCCAAGCGCATGTACGAGGAAGCGTTCCAACTTGGCAACGTCGTGGACGCACTGACACTGGTGGAAATGTACCAAGGTGGCGCCAGCAAGAACGATTACGCCTGGTTTTTCACGCAAAACCTCCTGTCGCGCTGCTACTGGGGACTGGGTTACCTGATGCAGGCCTCGCAGGTCAAAGACGAGGAATCCCTCAAGGCGCTCGGCAAGAATCTCGTGTTCGACGCCTTTTCGCGGGTCATCCCCGGCGTGGCGCACGCGAAAATTCTGTTCGACATCGAACGCGGTTTGGTGGTGGTGACTGTCGGCTGGGCGTTGAATCAAGCCAACGTGCAGTTGATTGACGCGCTCTACACCGGCGAAGCCGGGCGGCTCTCCAACGTCGCCGAAGGAACCGTGGGCGGGCGCATTCGCGATTCCGGTTTTTGTGTTCTTGACGCCAAATTTGTCAAAAAAATCACCGACAAGAAAACCAACCAGACTTCCATCCAGATTGATCAACCAGCGCTTTACCAACACTACTACCAAAAATGGATTCAAGGCCCGTCGGGGCGCGAGTTGCCCTACGATGAAATCCACGTGCGTCCGCCGATTGCCGGCGAAGTCGGCAAACTGCTGGCCGCGCACGAGAAGCTCGCTAAAGCCATTCTCGACATCGGCGCGGACATCGAGCCGTCATGGTTCGATTCGCGTAAAACCTGGCAGGACAAAGCGGAACTGGACAAGGCCATGTCGGAGTTTGTGCAGGCGATTTCGCCGTTGTGCCGCGCCGAGACCGACCGCGTGATCAACGAGTCGGCTGTCCGTCAGTTCATTCAGGACGGACGTGATGTGATTGCCGATGGTTTGCATCAGCGATTGCTCTCGGACGTTTTAGCCGGGATGATTGCTCTTTGGCAAACGCACCGACTCGAAATCCAGTATGCCAAACGCCAGATTCAATACATGGCCGGATTGGCCGACCTGCAGGCCATGAGTGAATTACTGGCCGCGCCGGTTACCACCGGTCCGATGCCAAAATGCGATCTGGAAGTGGACCTCAACCTTCGTCCACGCCAGCGAGCCGCCTACACGCGGTTCGGTCAACTCCCCATCTCTTGCCGTCTGAAAGTGGACGCCGCCATGCCGCCGGACCTCAAAGACATTGGTATCCAGATGGAACCGCTCGAATTTACCGTTACCAACACCACCGAATACGGCAAGACCACGTTGGCCATGGAAGGCATCCAGAAGGTGAAGTTCACCGCCCGCACCAAGAAGGGCGAGGGAGATTTGCTTGCGGAAAAGACTGTTGAGTTCCCGCTGACGGTGTATCCCGATGCGCTAAACATTGCCCGCATGAGTGATCGGGTCCGGGTCAATGTCAGTGGAACGGGCGAATATCGAGAAACCTGTGGCGAACGAACGGAACAATACAAGAGCACGCAGACCGTCGGGTTCACCCTGCCGTATTCGTCTCGCGAGCATCCAGCTTCCGGTGTGAAAGTGGCGTGGTCAGGAAACCAATTCACGGTGACGTACGAGGAGGAAATTGCCCAACCGTGGTCGCACGACCCGTTGCGCGGGCCGGTGAGCGTGAAGGCCACCATCACCGGTACCCTAGACCCGGAGAAACGCCTGCTCTCCTTCAAGGCCGAACAAACGCTTGTTGAAAAAGAAAAATACGGCAACGGCCAGTTCCGACGTGTGGCCACCGCCACGTGCCGCTGTAGTGCGCAAAATCTCGTGGCGGACGAATTTACCGGTTTTGCTTCCGAGATGGCCTTTTTTGGCGCGGTCAAAAATCCGGGCAGACCAACACCGCAGGTCAGTGGCAAACTCACGGAAGTGATTGTGGAGTATGACGACGAAGGGAAAGTCCGCTCGGAAACGACCAAAACCACAGTCCTCACCAGTGCCGACGGCTCCGGTCAAATGGGTTTTGACGTGAGTTGGATCAAGGCGCCGATACCGGGCGCTCCACGTCCCGTTGGCTCTGTATCCCCGGTCAAAATCAACGTGAAATAAACAAGAGGAGGTCACCCATGAATATCGTTGTTGCGGCACTGGTTGTTACGAGCCAGTCGCTACTGGAGGAGATGACCGATTATGAGGCAGTGGCGCGCCTGCCTGAACCTGCTTACACCTGTCAGCAGGCCAGCAGCTATGACCGCGCCACGCGGACGTCCGACGATCCCAAGGGCTGGTTTGCCAATAACGACCAAAACCAATACATCCGCATCGAGACCAACCAAAACCGCATCGAAAAAGTCATGATGGACGCCGACGGCCCCGGCGCCATTGTCCGTTTCTGGATTACCACCCATGCCGCCAAAAAGGGTAACATCCGCATCTATCTCGACGGCGCCGATACGGCGACCATCAGTGTCCCCGGATTCGATTTTGCGAACAACAACGCCATTCCGGCCGGTACGCCGCTGTTGACGCTGCATCCCGGCGCGACGCCGGAAGGCCGCGGCGGCAACACGCTCTATCTGCCGATTCCGTACGCCAAACACTGCAAGGTCACATGGGAAGAAGGCGAACCCGGCCCCAAAATCCCGCCCCGTTACTACCAGATCAACTACCGCACTTATGCGCCCAATACGAAGGTCGAGACCTTCCAGCCCGGTGGTCATTACGAGCGGGTCAACCGGTTGCTCGCCAACCCGCCCGCCTTTAGCGGTGGCAGGGAAATCGCACTCGACAAAACCGTTCTGCCCGGCGAATCCGCCGTACTCGAATTGCCCGACGGCCCGTCTGCGGTTCGCCTGCTCGAACTTCATACCGATGCGGCCAACCTGCGAAATCTGGTGCTGAGCGCCGAATTCGATACTGAGCGAACCATCTGGTGTCCCGTGGGCGATTTCTTCGGGTGCGGCCCGGATGTGCGTGTGCTCGACAGTTGGTACCGAACCGTGACGAAGGACGGCGCGATGAGTTGCCGATGGGTGATGCCATACCAGAAGAATGGCCGTCTTACCCTGCACAACGTTGGCACAACGCCAGCCAAAGCAAAATTCATCGCCCGCGTCGGCGATTGGAAATGGGACGATCATTCCCTGCATTTCCACGCCAACTGGCGTCATCAGGACCCGATTCCCACACGCCCAATGAGCGACTGGAATTACCTTGTTGCGACAGGCCAGGGCCGATATGTCGGCGACCAGTTGATTGTGTTCAATCCCGTCAAAAACTGGTGGGGCGAAGGCGATGAGAAGATTTATGTGGATGACGAGCCTTTCCCGTCGCACATCGGTACCGGCACCGAGGATTACTATAACTACTCTTGGAGCCACACCGGGTTGTTCCAGACGCCATTCGCCAACCAGGTCCGCTGTGACGGCCCCGGCAACCGCGGTTACAGCATCGTCAACCGCACCCGAAGCCTCGATTCCATTCCCTTCACCAGGTCGCTGCGTTTCGACATGGAGATCTGGCATTGGACCGACTGCAAGGTCGGATACGCCGCCACAACCTTCTGGTATGCCCGCCCCGGTGCGAACTGTAACCGCCCGCCACAACCCGATGAAGCCGTCCGCCCCTTGCATGAACCGCCGCCGATGTTCCGCGTTGCCGGCGCCATCGAGTGCGAAAAAATGCAAATCGTCGCCAAAACGCCCGATGTTCCCGCCGAGACGCAGACGATGTCGCTGGCGCAGGGCGAATGGAGTGACGGCAGTCAATTGTGGGTGCGCGGCAAACGGGTGGGAGATTTCATTGAGCTTCGCATTCCGGCTACCGAAAAACGACGGCTCACACTCTATGCCACCAAAAGCTGGGACTACGGCATCCTCCGCTTCAGCGTCAATGGCCAGCCGGTCGGCAAGGATTACGACGCATGGGCGGAGAAACCGGTCGCCAGCGGTCCGATTGACCTCGGTGTTTTCGAGCCGAAAGACGGCGCGTTCATCCTTCGTGTCGAAGTTGTTGGCGCCAATCCCAAGTCCAAAAACAGCCAGTCCTTTTTTGGTCTCGACGCTGTTACGCTGACCGCGCCGTAGAAATCCGTGCGAGCCACTGTTTTCTCGCTTTCTCCTTCACGAGGTGCGAGGGGCAGATCCCGGGCCGGCTTCGCAATCCGAGGTCCGCGGATCAGCGTTGTGGCGGAGGAGACGGATGCGGTCGCGGAGGGTGGCGGCTCGTTCAAATTCCTCGGCCTCGACCGCCTGGTGGAGTTCGCGTTCCAGTAATTCCATCTCGCTGAGCGGTTGGGTTTGTTCGATTTGTTGGATGAGGTCCTGCAAAGCTTCCAGAGAACGCTGGCGTTCATATTGGAAGGTCTCGTTTTCCTGTTCGGGCAGGGCTTCAATCCGGGTGATGGCATCGCGCGCGATTTGTAACGCCGCAGTATGGCGGCCGTTTTCCCATTCGAGCATGGAACGGGCAATGGCGTTCATGCGGAGAAGATACGGGCGCCATTGTTCGAGGTGGTGGCGGTCTTCTTCGCGGCGGGCGTGTTCGTGGACGAAGTCGAACAAGCGAAGGTTGCGGTCGGTGTCGCGGATGGCACGTGGCCAGTCGCGGAGTTGGAAGAGGTGAAGGTAGCGGAGGTAAACGAGAGTGCCTTCTTCAAAGAGTTCAGCGCATTCGCTCGGACTGAGGTGAAAGGCATCGGCTTTGCCCTGCGCGCTCAGGCGGTCAAATTTGGCCTGGTAAAAGTCCAGGGCGCTTTCGGCGTTGTGCGGGCGCAATCCGTCGGGGCGTCCTTGCAGTTCCAACTGTTCGATGCCAAGAGGGGTTCGCACCTGCATGATCTCGCGGCCATCCGAACCGCGAACGATTCGGGCGTTTCTCTCCGGATCATACGGCCAGTCGCGCAGCCAGTCTCGCAGGTCAAAAGGTTTCAGCATTGGTTATTCTCCACCTTTACAGTGCCAAGTCATGGGACACTTTGCAATGGCGGGGATGAGGTAAGACATTTTTTCAAAAACTGCCCGGTGTAGGATTCGGGAACGGCACAAATCTGTTCTGGAGAGCCTTCGGCGACGATGCGGCCACCGTTGTCGCCGCCTTCGGGGCCGAGGTCTATGATCCAGTCGGCGCATTTGATGACGTCGAGATTGTGTTCGATGATGAGGAGAGTGTTGCCGGCGTCGCGGAGTTTCATCAGCACGTCGAGGAGTTTCTGAACGTCGGCGAAGTGAAGGCCGGTGGTGGGTTCATCGAGGATGTAAAGGGTGCGGCCGGTGGCTTTTTTGGCGAGTTCGGTGGCGAGTTTGACGCGTTGGGCTTCGCCGCCGCTCAGGGTGGTGGCTTGCTGACCAAGGTGGAGATAGCCGAGACCGACTTCCTGAAGGGTTTGGAGGATGTCGCGCAGTTTTGGGATGGCGCGAAAGAATTCTTCGGCCTCGTTGACGGTCATGTCGAGGACGTCGGCGATGTTGCGGCCCTTGTAGGTGATTTCGAGGGTTTCCCGGTTGTACCGTCGTCCCGCACACTGCTCGCAGGTCACATAGACGTCGGGCAGGAAGTGCATTTCGATGCGAATAAGGCCGTCGCCTTTGCAGGCATCGCAGCGACCGCCCTTGGTGTTGAAGCTGAAACGGCCGGGGCCGTAGCCACGTACTTTGGCATTGGGCAGTTGGGCAAAGAGGCGTCGGATCTGGTCGAAGGCGCCCGTGTAGGTGGCGGGGTTGGAGCGCGGGGTGCGCCCGATGGGGGACTGATCAATCACGATGACCTTATCAAGTTCTTCGGCTCCGAGGATGGCGTCGTGCGCGCCAGGACGGTCTTTGGCACGGTAAAATCGCCGGAAAAGCGCTTTGCGGAGGATGTCATCCACAAGGGTACTTTTGCCGGAGCCACTGACGCCGGTGACACAGGTGAACAGTCCGATGGGAATGCGGACGGTGATGTTTTGGAGGTTGTTTTCGCGGGCACCGCGGATGGTGAGCCAGTTTTGGCCGGGAGGGCAGCGATGCTTGGGGAGCGGGATTTGGAGTTCGCCGCGCAGATAGGCGCCTGTGAGGGAGCGAGGGGTGGCGAGGATGTCGGCGAGGGGGCCTTGGGCCACGATTTCGCCGCCATGGATGCCGGCGCCGGGGCCAAGGTCCACGATGTAGTCGGCGGTGCGGATGGTGTCTTCGTCATGTTCGACGACGAGGACAGTGTTGCCGAGGTCGCGGAGTTTTTTGAGGGTTTCGAGGAGGCGATGGTTGTCGCGTTGGTGGAGGCCGATGCTGGGTTCGTCGAGAACGTAGAGGACGCCGACGAGGCCGGCTCCGACCTGGGTGGCGAGACGGATGCGTTGGGCTTCACCACCGCTGAGGGTGTTGCTGGGGCGGTCGAGCGTGAGGTAACCGAGGCCAACGTTTTGGAGGAAACGAAGGCGGGCGCGGGTTTCGCGGAGGATTTGGTCGGCAACACGTTTTTGGAAGTCGGTCAGTTCGAGGGAGTCGAGGAAGGCGGCGGCGTTGTCAACGCTGAGGCGCGTGAGATCAATGATGGATTTGCCGGCGATGGTGACGGCAAGGCTTTCGGGGCGGAGGCGGGCGCCGCGGCAGTCGGGGCAGGGCATGGCGACCATGAACTGTTGGAGGCGGGATTTGGTGAATTCGCTGTCGGTCTCGGCATAGAGGCGTTCGAGGTTGGGGATGACGCCTTCGAAGGGTTTGCTCATTTTGCGCCAGGCGCCTTTGCGCCAGTAGGTGAACTCGATTTCTTCGCCGCCGCTGCCGTGAAGGAGGACTTTCTGGATGCGCTCGGGGAGGTCTTTGAAGGGGGCATCGAGGTCGGTCTTGTAGTGTTTGGCGAGGCCACGCAGGAGCATTTTGTAGTAGATGATGAGGCGTCGGCCGCCGCGTCGCCAAGCCGCGATGGCGCCGTTGGCGATGGATTTGGTTTTGTCAGGGACGATGAGGTCGGGATCAAAGACGAGTTTGGTGCCAAGACCGTCGCAGGTTTTGCAGGCACCTTCGGGGGAGTTGAAGGAGAAATGGCGCGGGGTGAACTCGCCGTAACTGATGCCACAATCGGAGCAGACGTTGAGGGTGCTGAAGAGGCGCTCGCTGCCGTCGGGTGCGAGAAGGGTGAGGAGGCCACCGCCCCATTTGAGGGCGGTTTCGACGGAGTCGGCGAGTCGGGCGCGGTTTTTACCGGTCAGGAGGATGCGGTCCACGACCAGTTCGATGTTATGGTTGCGTTTTTTATCAAGTTTGACCGGTTCGGAGAGGTCGAGAATCTCATTGTCCACGCGGGCGCGGATGAATCCTTCCGCGCGGATGCGGGCGAAGATGTCGCGGAATTCGCCTTTGCGGTTGCGAACGAGTGGGGCGAGGAGGGTAATGGAGGTTCCTTCTCCGAGAGCGGCGATCTGGTCAACGATCTGGCTGGTGGTTTGGGTTGTGATGGGACGACCACAGCGGTGGCAGTGGGGTTTACCGATGTGGGCGTATAAGAGGCGGAGATATTCGTAGATTTCGGTGGCGGTCGCGATGGTGGAGCGTGGATTGGTGCCGGCGGTACGTTGCTCGATGGCGATGGCGGGAGAAAGCCCCTCGATGTGGTCCACATCCGGTTTTTGGAGTTGTTCGAGGAACTGGCGGGCGTATGTGGAGAGGCTTTCCACATATTTGCGTTGTCCCTCGGCGTAAATGGTATCAAAAGCAAGACTGGATTTTCCCGAACCGCTGAGGCCGGTGATTACAATGAGTTTTTCACGAGGGAGCGTCAGATGGATGTTTTTGAGGTTATGCTGTCGCGCTCCGCTGATGATAATGGCGTCTTTGGACATGTTGGTGTTGGCGTTTTTGCAGTTTATACAAAGACAACAGGATAGCCGGTTTTTTCTCAAATCCTAGAAAAATGCGCTGTCACACTGGCATAAGGTTTGCTAGGTTAGCTTTTAGAATGATACGGTTACAAAACAAAACGCAATAAACCACGGAGGAGACAATGGAACCAGGCGCAATTGATCCGGGGGAAACCACGCCGCTGAGCAGTGAACAGCAATTGCAGCAATTACGTGAGCAATTGCAAGTATTATATCAAAATCTCCGTACCGTGCGTCACGCCATCAACAACGACGTGGCTGTGATCATGGCGATGGCGGAGTTGAGTCAGCGGAATCCCGCCCAGAACCAGAAGTTGGTTCAGATCTGCCTTGAAAAGGCGCCCCAAATCTCCGTCGCCATTGGTGGTTTCTCCGAATTATTCAATGGCACGCTGAATTTTCATCAAGAGCCCAAAAAGTCGTAACCATGCCTTTCCGTGTGGTGTCTTGTCCCTGAAAGAAAAGTTGGACAGTGACAGTACCTCCAAATGGCGGAGAGGGAGGGATTCGAACCCTCGATACAGGCTTTAGTCCCGTATAGCGGTTTAGCAAACCGCCGCCTTCAACCACTCGGCCACCTCTCCAACCGTTGATTTACAAAGAGTTACAACAAACCAGCGAAACCTTCGCTTGATTTAATTGGCAAAAATTGGCAATCTGAGGCAACAAAAGGAACTGATTGCCATGACAACAACCAAGTCCAAAACCAAGCTGTGGCCGCCGATTCATGAGCTGACCTATACCAGCGGGAAGCGCGCTTGGCAAGTGGCTTGTATGGTCAATGGGCATCGTATCCGAGAAACCTTTCCAACCAAAGGCGAGGCCGAAACTCGCGCCGCCGAAATCAGGATACAAGTTGAGAATGAAGGTCACGCTGCTTTTGACCTACCGGCTGCCATTCGCGTCGAGGCGCAAAAGGCCATCGAGAAACTAATGCCGCACAAGGCCAGCATCACAGAGGCCGTGGACTTCTATCTTGAACACGTCTTGAAGTATCGTAATGCCCCGGTCGTAGCCGAGATCGTGAAGAAACTGGTTGCTGAGGCTGAGGGAAACAAACGACGGGAGCGGACACTGAAGGATTTGCGGGTGCGCTTGGAGCGGTTCGCCAACACCTTTGGCAACCGGCAGCTTACCAGCATCACCCGTGAAGAATTGGCCGCGTGGTTGAATGATCCGACGCTCTCGGCTCGTAGTCGCATCAACTACGCGGTGAAAGTGTCGCAACTCTACAACTTCGCCATCCGCAATGGCTGGGCTGAATACAACATCGCCGCCAGCATCCCTCGCCCGACCGCTGAGGATACCGAGCCGGAAATCTTTACCCCTGAGCAGGCCGCCCGGTTGTTAGAACACGCCGCCGCGTACGACTTGCTGCCGTATGTCGCAATCGGGTTGTTTGCCGGACTGCGGAGTGCGGAGCTATTGCGGCTGGATTGGAGCGCGGTCAAGCTGGCGGAGCGCACGATCATCATCGGCGCGAACGTGGCGAAGAAACGCAGCCGTCGCGTAGTCGAGATCAACGAGACGCTGGCTGCATGGTTGCCGCTATGCGCCAAGCGCAAGGGCGCAATCGTAGAGTTGAATGACCAGCGTACCCTTTACAAACGGCTGGCGGAACTGGCGACGGCTGCCGGGTTGGAGAAGTGGCCGGACAATGGATTGCGGCACTCGTGCGCCTCGTACTCGCTGGCGTTGACCGGCGATGCCGTCCGCGTAGCGTACCAGCTTGGCAACTCCGCCGACATGATTCACCGTCACTACAAGGCATTGGTCACGAAGGCCGACGCGGAACGATTCTTTGCATTGCGACCGGCTGCCGACGCCGCAGCAAAGATTGTTTCGATTCAAGCAGTCGCATAGCTGTACCCCGTACTACCAACATAAATCTCAGGGCAAGAGCGAGCGAGTCGCATTGTATATCAGTTACCGGGGTTCCAGTAGAAACGTGCGCTGGTTTGCCTGCAAAGCTAATGTATCCACGCGATGTTGGCAATGACTCTGGCAACGCCACATCGCAGATCGCGGCCGGGCAACGGCTGCTGCTTGGGCTAGCCGAAAGGCTGGCCTTGCCCGTTTTGTCCCAATTGTTGCCCAAAGGCTTACCCCGTAGCGAATGGCAGTGTGTAACTGCGACGAGCGCGAGAATCCAACTGTTTACTCTAAACTTAGAAACATCCAACTTTTTCCTACCAGCAAAAAGGCCACATTTGGAGCATTGAAGGAATACGTCCTTTCTGTTGCAGACACTTACGCAAGTGAGAAGCGAATCTGACCGCGCGTTGAGGTTCACGCGCCGCCTCTAACATCTGCTACGGCTCCTTGCGGCCTGATTCCCGCGCCTCCATCCGATACCGGTTGGCAGCCTCTTTCTCCGATTCGTCCGGGTGATGCAGTTCCTCGCCACCGGTAGGCTTGACTTCTGCACCAAATCCGGGACTGTCTGGTAGCTCGATGAGCGGCCGCGGAATGATGAATCACCGGGGCTTTGGGTCAAACGACTGGCAGCGAGCTTCTCAATTTTCGTCAGACTCTTTTGGGTATCATGGAAAATCATCTATTTCATTTCATGGCGTGAAATGATTTATTTCACAGTATGGACAACATCAAACCATGATGGTTTCAGCGAAATCTTTAGGCTGCGCTCCGCGTGCTGCCTGTCAGTGTGCTTATCGGCGCACGGGAGCTTGACATGGGTGGGATTTCCCACCATATTGTTCCCGTGAAAACCGATTCCATTCAGATTGCCGCCGAATACGACGTGGCGGCAGACGACAAGAAACGGATCAGCCTGCGCAACGCCAAGACGAAGTATTTCCACGTCAAGGCACTCTCCAACGGCTGCTACCTGTTGGAGCCGCGTATGCTGGTTGCTCCAGAGGCCATTCCGGCACGCACCCGCAAAATGCTCGAACAATCCGTGACCAATCTGAAGAAGGGGCGCGCCTCGGCTCCGGTGGATTTGACGCCGTTTCTGAAGGGATAATTCCGCGTGGCCTTTCGCATCCGCATGGGCGTCCCGGAGATGGAGGCCTATTGGAACGATATCTTGACCCGCAAACTTGCCGGTCAACTGGCGGGTGACGAGGAACGATTCTTCAAGAAGCTGGTCAAGACGCTGGGGTTTCTCAGTCAGAACCCGCGTCATCCCGGCCTGGCCTCGCACGAGATAGACGATCTAACCCGGAAGCACGGATTCAAGATTTTCCAGTCGTGCTTGGAGAACAACACCCCTTCCGCTGGACGGTTATTTTGGGCGTATGGCCCGGAGCAGGGCGACATCACCGTATTGGCCATCGAACCGCATCCCGAAGACCAGAAACGGGGTGCGTATCAGCGGATCAGGCTCTCCGCCAAGCCGCCCCGTAACAACTGACAACCGGCAACGGTGGGCGGTCTCCATGTGGCGCTTGGTGTCTGCCTTTGAAAAGAGAAGGCCGTCTTCCGGTGGACGAAGTACACTCGTGCCCACCGCACCGGGCGAACCCGGAGGCGCTGGGACTACCCCAGCACGAGGCGGCACATCAACGATCACGTATCACTCCCAACAAGTCAAGTTGTCGGCTGATAAAACGGTTCAGGCCAGTCTTCCGACTGGCCTAGGCGAAAAGATCGAGGAACCGTCCAAGTCCGCAAGGCGTAGTAAGCCACGAACCGCCAAACCTATCAAGTCCGATATGAGTACGCTTGCCGTCGTTACTTCGAGCAGCTACACTCGCGGACGTTTGGAGGCGTGGAGTGATGACGACCAAAGAACAACTGACGGAGAAAGTCGAACGCGGGATTTCGTTGTTCCGGCAGCACCGGACAGCCATCAACCACTTCGTCGAGTTGGTGAAATGCCGCGCCGAGGACAAGGTGATCATGGCCGGCAAGTTGGCCGGTGCGCACTACGTCGCCATGAAAGAATCGCAGAAAGCTATTAATAGGTGAACTCGGACACGATTTACAACGGAACAAGCAGATCGGCGAGTTCGCTTGACCGTTTCTTTGGCACTCGACCTACACCAAGGTCGCGCCGCGGTCGCGGGCGAATTTCAAAAACTTTCAATCAGGCCGACTGAATTAAAGTATGACGATGATTCCTTTCAATCTACACTGGCGATTGAAAACTTCTTAACAAGCCATGCAGCGAGGTCTGACAGGTCATTTCGTATCAGTCCATTCCGGGAGTGAGCGGTGCCGGGCTTTTGTGCCCAAGCCACTGCCACCGGTGCCGCCGTTGATTTGGGATACGGAATTGCTCGACCTCCATGCGCATGCCACGCTCGCGGCCGGCGACCGACGCGAAGTATGGCCGTCAATACGCCTACCATCGCTACCTGAAAATCCTCAGCGAAGGCACAGAACCACTGCGATGAAAATGCCACCCTCAAACCACCAACAGAAACTCAACACCCTCGCTGGCAAGGCAACAGAAGAGGACAAGGATGAGATTGTGAAGTAGCATGAAAGATGCATTTCCCATAGGCCAGCGAGTCCTGTTACTGGGACATTTTCAAGGGCCGGTTGTGCTTGAAGCTGTCCGTCACCTTGGCGCGGGGTATGAGTGTCGCGTGCGGCTGGCAGATGGGACGCCGGATGAAACGATTCTCTCTGAGGAAGAGGCGCAGAACCTACTCCAAGCAGTGCCGGCCGAGATGGCGCACATTGTACCGGCGAGCGCCGAGCACATGCGATTGCTGATCGAATCGGCGCGGATCCGGCTGGCTTATGCGCACGACCGGCATTTTGCTGTCAGCCTCTCCGGTATTCGGACGCTGCCGCACCAGATTGAGGCGGTGTATGTGCGGATGTTGCCGCAACCGCGCCTCCGGTTTCTGCTCGCCGACGACCCCGGCGCCGGCAAGACGATCATGGCGGGGTTGTTGATCAAGGAGATGAAACTCCGCGAGGCGATTGACCGCGTTTTGATCCTTTGCCCTGCGTCGCTGACGATCCAATGGCAGGACGAATTGCAACGTTGGTTTGGGGAGACGTTTGACATTATCTACGCGGCGGTGGATCAGCAGCAGCTCACGAATCCGTGGCAACGCAGTTCGCAGGTGATCGCCTCGCTCGACTACGCCAAGCAGGAGGCGGTGCGTGAACGAGTCTGGCAGCAGAAGTGGGATTTGCTGATCATTGACGAAGCCCACAAGTGCAGCGCCTACACCAAAAAATCCAGCACACGGGGCGACGAGGCCGAGAAAACCAAACGCTATCAACTGGCCGAGCAACTCACCGCCCAGGCCGACCACGTCGTGTTGTTGACCGCTACGCCGCATCACGGCGACGACGACCGGTTCTCCCACTTCATTCGCCTGCTCGATCCCGATTTGTTCCCGGAACCTCACCGTCTCGCCGAGAAAGCCGGTGAGATTCGCCGCGAAGTGTTGCGACTCGGCCCGGAGTGCCCGTGGGCGTTGCGGCGATTGAAAGAAGATTTGCGTGACATAAACGGCCAACGATTGTTTCCCGACCGGCACGCACACACGATTCAGTTCAAACTCAACGGCGACGAATACGATCTCTACAAGACCGTCACGGCCTACATCAATGAGTTCCTGCCGCAAGCCAGCGGGCGGCGCAAGGCGAGCGTGGCTCTCGCCCGCACCGTTCTGCAACGCCGGCTGGCCAGCTCCACCACGGCCATCTACGAGTCGCTGAAACGCCGACTGGAAAAACAGGGCAAACTGCTGGAAGAACTGGAATCACTGCCCTCGTCGCAGCGCGCCAAACGGTTGGCTCAACTGCAAGGGCGGCTGGTGGACGATGCCGAACAGGATGAGGATGATCTCGACGAGGCCGAGCGTGACGCGCTTGCTGACGAATACACCACCGCGGCCGAGCTTGACCAGTTGCGAACGGAAATTGCGGCACTGAGGGAATTGGTCAGCCAGGCCCGCCGGGTGCGCGACCAGGCCGACCAAGGGGGCGACTCGAAATTGACGGCGTTGCGCGAATGTCTGACGCGGGCCGAGTTCAGCGAGTTGCAGGACGCCCGTGGCCGGTTGCTCATCTTCACCGAACACCGCGACACGCTGAACCATCTCCGGCATCACTTGGAAAAGTGGGGATTTACCGTCTGCGAAATTCACGGCGGGATGAATCCACACGAGCGGAAGAAGGCGCAGGAACAATTCCGCACCGCCTGCCAGATTTGCGTGGCCACCGAGGCCGCCGGCGAAGGCATCAACCTCCAGTTCTGCCGTCTGATGATCAACTACGACCTGCCGTGGAATCCCACCCGGCTGGAGCAACGGCTGGGCCGCATCCACCGCATCGGCCAGAAACGGGATGTCCACGCCTTCAATTTTGTCGCGTCGGAATCCGAGGACGGCCAACCGGTCATCGAGGGGCGCATCTTGGAACGGTTGCTGGACAAACTGGACCAGATGCGCGCCGTGCTGGCGGACCGGGTGTTCGATGTCGTCGGCGAAGTGCTGTCGCTCAATGACGTGAACCTGCCGGAAATGCTGCGCGAAGCGGCCAACGACCCGCGACGGCTGGACGAATACCTCGACAAGATTTCCCGCGTTGATCCGCAGTTGTTGCTGCAATACGAGGAGGCCACCGGCGTTGCGCTTGCCCGCGCCAACGTGGATTTCTCCGCGTTCCAGACCGCCAACGCCGAAGCCGAAGAACGCCGGCTGATGCCACGCTATGTCGAGGATCAGTTCCTCAAAGCCGCCGCCGAAGTGGGTCTCAAGGTCGAGCCGCGCGCCGACGGGTTGTGGCGGGTCGAACATGTTCTCGCCGACCTGCGCTCTGACCGGCTGGCTTGTGTCGGTCGCGTTGGCAAACCCGAACCGGCCTACCTCAAGCTCACCTTTCGCAAAACCGATCTGGAAAAACTCGAACACGCCAACGCCGAGTTGATCGGGCCTGGCCACCCTCTCTACGCTGCCGTTGATGAGCGATTGAACGAAAAACTCGCCCCGCTGCTCGGTGGCGTGGGCGTGTTCCTCGATCGCCACGCGCTCGAACCCTACCGTCTGCATTTCTTCGAGATTTGTATCCGCGGGCAGAACACCAAGGGCGACACCATCAACCTGTTTGCGGAAGTCGTGGCTGTGCGCGAGGAACTCACCACCAACGCCACGCCAGCATTTGAGGTGGTGTCTGCCGATTGCCTGTTGGACCTGCCTGCCCATCCGAACCCTCCGGCGACGCTTCCGGCATTCGACATCAAGGCTGTCGAGGATTTCCTCAAAGGCACGCACCAGACCGCCCGACGGCAGGAATGTCAGCAGGACCGGCAGAAATTCGTCACCATCTGCCGGGAGTATCTGGAAAAATCCTTTCAGGCCCGGCAACGCGCCGCGCAGGATCGCGTGATGGCGTTGCGGCAGCGCGAGGCGCTGGGCGAGGCCGAAGTCGCGCTGGCCCGGCAACGAGCCGAGAACGATCTGCTGGACTTGGAACGCAGCCACAAGGAACGGCTGGCGTCGCTGAGTCGGCTGGAAATTGCCCGGCACGGGCCGGTCCGTCATCTGGGAAGCGCGTGGGTGGTGCCGGCCAGCGAAGCCGGGGGTATTCCGTCCGCTGTCCCGACCAGTTGGGACGAACTCGACCCGGCCACCAAACGCAAGATCGAACTCGCCGCCGAAGAGCTGGTGATTGCCTACGAGACCGGCCGCGGCTGGGAATGCGAGCGGGTCGGTCATCTGAAAATCGGGTTCGACATCCGCAGCCAAGGCCCGGCTGACCCGCAAACCGGCTACCGCGATCCGGTCACCGGCATCCGTCGCATCGAGGTCAAGGGCCGCAAGCGCGGCCAGCCGATTCGATTGACGTGGAACGAATGGAACAAGGCGCAGCAACTCGGCGACTCGTATTGGCTGTACGTGGTATGGAATCCATTGGAGAATCCCGACCCGACGCCGATGATGATCCAGAACCCAGCCAAACATCTTGAACACGCCGCCAAGTCCGTTGAGACCGCCCGGTATTACGACATCCCGGCGGAAGCGGTTGTTGGCGCGGCCAACCAGAGAGAAACATCGCAATGATAGCCGCCAAAATCGAACTCACAAATTTCAAATCGTTTGGGCCAGATCCTGTCAGCTTTCCGTTGTGTCCTGTCACGGCTTTGGTGGGAGAGAACAGTACGGGGAAATCAAACGTCCTGCTTGCGCTGGAGATGTTTCGCAACTTCAGCAAGCGTAAGGTTCAGAAACGCCACTTTCATGCGCACGACCCCTCCAAGGAAATCGTTATTAGAGTCACTTTCGGTACGCTGACCGTGTCTGAAAAGAAGCTTTTTAGGCGTCATCTTGGTCCTGATGACACACTCACGATCATTCAGACCATCAAAGCCACCTCTGCGACTGATGGAGGTCAGCAATCAGCCGATGAGGGAGCGGAAACGGTTGAACTGAACGTAACGGAAGAGAAGACGGCATCTTTCGCCCGCAGCGGGATAGATTGGCTGGACGAGCCGCCGACAACCAAGAGAGATATTGAAAAACTGTGGAAGACGGAATTGAAAATTGGGGCGATGGATTTCAAGGAATGGTCTGGCTTGGCAAAGGATTCGCCGCCAACCAAAGAACAGTTGGCGGAGAAAGTCGAAGCTTTTTGGGACGAGAAGTGGAACGACATTCCGAAGCAGGAAGAGGCAACAGGCACAAAGCCCCTTGGCTGGCCAACTAAGTTGACCGGGAATCTCCCACTGGTGGTTTACATACCGGCTCTGAAGAAAGTATCTGAGGAGGCGAAAGCTTCCAAAACGAATCCTTTTGGCTCGCTGCTTAACTGGCTGATGGAATCGGTTGCTGCCGATCTGCGTCAGGGTATTCAGGCTAAACTCGACACAATTTACACGGAAGCGATGACAGCGCTTCCCAAAGAGAAGGATGAAGAAACTGGCGACGATGTCACACGCCTTGAACTCATCAATCGGACACTGAATCGTCATCTACCCGAAGGTTTCAACGCCAAGCTTTCGGTGACCTTTGAGAAGCCGGAAGTTGACGATACGATCTTCGGCGAAACTGCGCTCAACGCAGACGACGGGTTCTTTAGTGAAATCGAAGATAAGGGTCAAGGACTACAGCGAGCCGCGCTGATTGCTATTATCCGCAGCTATCTTAAACTGCGCACCAAACTGGAGGCCAAGACTCCCGGACTCGGTCGTGTGATCTTCGCCATCGAAGAGCCAGAGATTTATTTGCACCCCACGATAAAGCGCAGCCTTTACGGACTTTTCCGCCAGCTAGGTGCGGCTGGCGACCAAGTGATTTACAGTACGCACGATGGTTACTTCCTCGACGTGGAGCAGTTTCAGGAAATTCGCGTGTTCCATAAGCAACAAGACCACACACCGCCGCGGACGACAGTCGATTATGTTGAAGAACAAGCCCTCCTGAAGATTTGGGAAAAGCTCAGTGGCAAGACGGGCATCAGCTTGGAAAGTGTGCGGGAGCATTTGAGGAATGTGTACGACCCTTTCCGCAACGAAGGCTTCCTGTCGAAAGGTGTAATTGTGTGCGAAGGCCCGACCGAACGATCCGCTCTCCCACTTTACATGAAAGCGCTGGGGTATGACCTCGACCAGAACGGGATTTCGGTAATTGATGCTGGTTCGGTTGAACTCCTCGATTACTTCTACATCTTGCTGACTGAGCTCGGGATTCCGACGTACGTCCTTTGGGACGGCGACAAGCCAAATGCCGCCGACCTGAGCATTCTGACCGGAGACCCCAAGGATGATGCGAGGAAGAAGTCCAGCCGTAACAAGTATCTTGCCGAGCTTTTCAACATAACGCTGCCGCCCCAGCAGGCGGGCTATTACTTTTGGGACGCCGATCAGGTCACGGCGTCTGCTGCGGTCTTGTCGAAGAAGTATGAAGACTCTGCCATGACGGTTTTGCCGAACACGCCTGAAGTGAAAGGGGAGGCGACCAAGTTGTTTGGTTCTGACAGCAAACCGATGGCCGCCCGGTACTACGCCAAGAAAGCAATTCAACGGGGGGTGCAGGAGGGCGATATTGGCAAGTACATCCCGCAAGTTTTGAAAGACATTCGCCATGCGTTACCCAATCTGAAGGCATCCACTAAACCGAGCAAAAAATACGGAGTTGCAACAACCATATGAACTTTGAGCCAACCGCTGATGTCCGCGACATCCTGAAAACTCTTCGAGAGCACAAACTCGCGTGGATTGCGGAAGAAATTGAGTCAACAATCGGTAATGGGAAACTCACGACCAAGAGGTATTCCGAACCCGGCAAGAAGAAGGTCAAGACAGGTACGATGACCATTGCCTTCGATGAGAAGGAACAAGAACAGGTTTTGGCTGCCACATTGAGAAATTATCTAATCGGTATCGAAAAAATCTGGACGAAATCACAGGATATGCTGAGTGGGGTGTTTGCAGAATCCTCGGCAAAGCCATCCTTGGTGTCTCCGGGGGCAAGCGCAAAACTGGAATTATTCGCCAGCTCGTATGGGCAACAAGATGAGAAGCTTGATCGCCTCCTCGCAACGCTTTTGCCCAAAGTGCATGAGAGCCAGCTTGACGAAGAGTCTGCGGAGGACTGCATCTAATGGACGCTCAACTCAAAGCCGAAATACAGGCAGAAATCGCGCAGTTGGCAGCCAACGCCCCAGCACTGATGACGCGGGCCGTGACGGAGAAGCTGTACGAAGTGTTTATCCTCGCTTGCCTAGCGCGTGCCTTGAGAAACCTCGGTGCTACCCTAGTCGCAAAAGACAGCACTGACGCTCCCACAAACGATTTGGAGTTTCGGTTTGGCCCCGGACGAATCTACGCTCCAGACAGCACACCGGGCTTTATCCATGTGACGTACCGCAACAACGAATACGAAATCCAAAACAGCTTGCGTGTTCTCGGACCTTCCAAGGTTCTGCACGAGTTGGATGTCTGTCTGATTGATCGGGACGAGGCTGTGCGTTGCCGGCGAGACCAAGTCGAACCGTCCTACACGAAAGTTAGAATGTTTGCAGAGTGCAAATGCTACGGGCGCGGGCTTCGCCTGCATCTCGGTCGTGAGTTCTTGGGACTTAGCAGGGAGTTTGGCCTCCGCTGCAAGTTTATGGTGTCCAACGTCGGAAGCCGATCAGTAAAACGCTTGGTGAACCAATATCGAGGAACGTGCAACTTCCGAGTCTCTCCGCTGATTCCTGGAAGCGTGGATGAGTTTGTGGATTGGCTTTCAACCGAGTTGCGACAGGTGCTTCCGTGATTCAACAGAACGAAAAGCGCCTGATTGAGGATTATCTGCCGATCGTTGCCATCTCCGCTGAAGCCAGCCGGGAGAAATCGGTGCGGAAGGGGCATATCTCCACGCTCCATCTCTGGTGGGCGCGGCGGCCACTGGTGGCGTGCCGGGCTGCCGTGTATGGGGCGCTGGTGCCGGCCTCGCGGTTCGTGCCCAATGCCGGGAGCGATGAGAAGAAGAAATCGCTCGGACGGGCCAATGCGGCGAAGTTTGTCGAACGGCTTTGCCAGTATCCCGGCAACCCAGCCGTCATTGCCGAGGCCCAACGGCACATCCTCGAAGCCCACGCGGAACGGTTGACCGCCGAGTTGCAAGGTAGGGACGGATCGCCGAGCCGTCCGAACAGCAGCGGCGCGCCCGTCGAGCCTGCCCCGATTTCTCATCGGGGTCGCGCCCTACCGGCATGGGTCGCGGAGTTCAAGTTCACGGGGGACAAGGTGACGGTGGAGGACATTCTCGCGGGACGCGCGCCGCGGCCGCGGGTGCTGGATATGTTTGCGGGAGGCGGGGCGATTCCGCTGGAGGCGTTGCGGCTGGGGTGCGAGGCGTATGCGCTCGACCTCAATCCCGTCGCCCACATCATCGAGCTGTGCACGCTGGTCTATCCGCAGAAATACGGCAAACCCGATCCGACCGCGCGCGGCATGACCGGCCCGAAGGGCAAGGACGGGCAGCCGACTTGGGGCGGGCTGGCCAACGAAGTCCGCTATTGGGGCAACTGGGTGTTGGAGAAGGTCAAAGCGGAGATTGGCGATTTGTATCCGCTGATACCGGACCCCGAGTTCAAGGGACAACGACCGGAGATCGAGTTCGATCGGGTGAGCGGACAATGGGTTATTGCCCGCAAAGGCACAAAGATTGAGGAGTTCGAGCCGCCGCAAAAGACGATGGCTTTTGCCGCCGATGCCCAGATGAACCTGAGCGCCTCCGGGCAATCCGCAATCCGCAATCCAAAATCCGAAATTCCCCCCGGCTACCTGATGCCGGTGGCGTATCTGTGGACGCGCACCGTCACCTGCAAGAACCCCAACTGCCGCGCTATCGTCCCGCTGGTCAAACAGACCTGGCTCTGCAAGAAACCGGGCCGCTACGTGGCATTGAAGATGGTGGCGGATAGTGATGAGAAACAGGCCTGCCTGCCGCGACGCGAGGCTTCGCGGCGCAGGCAGGTCCGCTTCGAGGTGGTCGAGGCGACTTCCGAGGCCGGGCTGGGCTTCGACCCGGCGGGGTTCTCCAAGGCCGGCAACGCCACCTGCCCGTTCTGCGGCACGGTCGCTGACTTGGATTATGTGAAAGCAGAAGGACGCGCTGGGAAGCTTGGCGATCAAATGGTCGCGATGGTAGCAGCAGGCTCCGGTGGACGAGGTTGGCGATATTTTGCCGCTGATGAGTTACCGGAAGGCGCTGTCCCAACAACGAAAGAACTGGATCGCAGGCTCGACTCATTCTGCAAGACAGCCGGTATAACGCCGCCTTTGGAAGATATTGCCGGCAAGATTTCCGATGACAACTCGCTCGGCATCACTGTCAAACCGTATGGCATTCGCACTTTCAAAGACCTTTTCACTACACGACAACTTTTGTTTCACCTTACAGTAGCTGCGACAATTCGCACTGCGCAGAATACCATGAAGGATGCCGGCATCGAGAAAGGCTGTGCCGAGGCGCTCAGCGTCTTTCTCGGAAGCGCTCTTGACCGGGGCGTTGATTTCGGCTGCCGTCTCTGCGTGTGGAATCCATACAAGGACAGTGGAACAACTCACGCATTCGGCCGGCAGACAATCACAATGGTATGGGACTATTCCGAAGTGAATCCGCTCAACGTCGGCAATGCAAGTTGGCGACTTGGATTGGATCGGATCATTGACTCTCTTCAAGACGCATTGTTTCCGAATCCCGGTAAGGTCAGTCGAGGGTCGGCCACCCAATTGCCGTATCCAGATGGAAGTCTCGACGCTGTTGTCACTGATCCACCGTACTACGACAACGTCCCATACTCCGACATCTCGGACTTCTTCTACGTGTGGCTAAAGCGGTCGGTAGGGAATCTGTTCCCCGAGCACTTCGCAAATCAGAACGCACCAAAGAAGTTGGAAGCGATAGCTGATGCAGGTCGTCACGCTGGAGACTGGGATGCTGCCACCGCTGCTTACGAGCAGATGATGGCAAAGAGCTTTACGGAGGCAGGGCGCGTCCTCAAACCAAATGGTCAACTTGCGATCGTGTATGCACATAAGACCACTCTTGGGTGGTCAACACTAGTTGATGCGTTGCGGCGAGCGAATTTCACCGTCACAGAAGCTTGGCCGCTCGACACGGAATTTTCAGGCCGGTTGAGGAGTCAAGCAAGCGCCGCGTTAGCCTCCAGCATTTTTCTCGTGGCGCGGAAGCGGGAGGGGGCGGCGACGGGGAACTATGAGGAGGCGGTCAAACCGGAGTTGGAGCAGATCGTGCGGGAGCGGGTGGAGACGTTGTGGGCGATGGGGATTTCGGGGGCGGACCTGGTGATTGCGTGCGTCGGGGCGGGGCTGCGGGCGTTCACCCGGTTTGCGCGGGTCGAGTACGCCAACGGCGAGGAAGTGCCCGCCGAACGGTTCTTGAGCGAAGTCGAAACGGTCGTGCTGGAAACAATTTTGGAGAAGCTTTCCCAAATGGTGGCTAACGGGATGCGACCGAACGGACGGATCGGTCCGACGCCGGGGCTTTCCCTGGCCGGGCTGGACGCCCCGACGCGGTTCTACATCCTCTGGCGCTACACCTACGGCGGGGCGGACCTCGATGCGGGCGAGGCGATCGTCTTTGCCAACGGCACACACGTCGAGTTGGATGGCCCGAACGGTCTGGCTACCGGCCGCCGGGCATTGTTGCAGAAGAGCAAAAGCAAGTACCGGCTGCTGGATTACACCGAGCGGGGCAAGAATGAGGATTTGGGCATCCCGGATGCGCAGAGCGGGGCAGCCGCGCCGCTGATTGACACGCTGCATCGGTTGCTCTGGTTGCTGGAGCACAAGCCGCCGAAGATACCGGAGTTCCTCGCCGACGCTCAACCGAACCTCGAACAACTGCGGTTGGTCTGTCAGGCATTGGCCGGTCCCGCGTTGAAAGGCGGCGAATTGAAAGACGTGTCGCCGACCGCCGAGCAAAGCGCCTTGGGCAAACTGCTGGCCAACTGGAGCGCCGTGATGGAAGGCGAAGCCGTCCGGGCCGACAAGCGCGCCGGGCAGGAGCGGTTGTTGTGACCATGAATGTCATTCCGAACGCAGTGAGGAATCTCAAACTTCCGGCGGAGGATTCCAGAGATTCTTCGCTTCGCTTAGAATGACAGACCGAATAGGATGTAGAGGATGATTCCCGAAGAAGGACAAACGGTGGAACGCAAGGAGTCGCTCGGCGCAGGCCGGGAGATTGTGGAGACTTGTGCGGCGTTCGCGTCAGCGCAGGGCGGGCGCATTTACATCGGCGTCCACGACAACGGGACGGTCACCGGCGTTCAGCTTGGCAAGGGCACGCTGGAAAGTTTGGCCAACGACATCGCGCAGAATACCGTGCCGAAGATTGTTCCGGTCATCACGACCATCCAGGAATCCGGCAAGACGGTGGTCATGGTGGAGGTGGCGGAGAATCCGACGAAGCCGGTGAGCGCCTATGGGCGGGCTTACCGGCGGTCGGGTCGGACCAATCAGGTGTTGTCGGCGGGCGAGATTGCCGACCTGTATTACAACTCGTGCGGGGTGACGTGGGATGAGACGGTGCGGGCCGATGCCACCCTGGAAGACATCGAGCCGGAAAAGGTGAAACGATTTTTGGCGTTGGCGCGGGCGGAACGGCAGTGGCCGGTGGACGCGCAGACGCCGGTCGAGCAGGCGTTGCGGCAGTTGAAGCTGTTGAAGAACGGGAAGTTGACCATCGCGGCGTTGTTGTTGTTCGGGAAAGAACCGCAGCGGTTTTTGCTTCAGGCGAAGGTGCGGTGCGCGCGATTCAAGGGCACGGATGAAGTCACGTTTATTGATCTCAAAGTGATCGAGGGCGACCTCGTGCAGCAGGTGAGAGACGCGATGGCGTTCGTGCAGCGCAACACGAGCATGGCGGTCAAGATCGAGGCCAGGCTGGAACGGACCGAGCAGTGGGAATATCCATTGGAGGCGGTGCGCGAGGCCATCACCAATGCGGTGTGTCACCGGGATTACGCCGACAGCGGCAACGTGGTGGTGAAGATTTTCGATGACCGGTTGGAAGTGGCCAATCCGGGCGAGTTGCCGGCGGGCATAACGGTCGAGGACTTGAAACAGCGGCACGAGTCGAAGCCGCGCAACAAGCTGGTGGCGGATGCGTTTTTCCTGATCAAGTATATCGAGCAATTCGGCACGGGGATCGCGCGGATGCTGAAGGATTGCCGGGCGGCCGGCGCGCCGGAGCCGGTCTTCGAGTCGCGGGCCGGGACGTTTCGCGCGGTGTTCCCGCGGTTGGCGCTGGCCAAGAAGCACTCGGAAAGGCTTGCCGACCGGCAAATGCAAGCTGTGCGACACGCGACAGAGAAGGGGCGGATCACGTTGGCCGATTACGCTCAGCTTGTGAGTATGCCCAAACGCACATTGCAGCGCGATCTTCAGGAACTTGTGAGGAAAGGATTGCTGATTAAGCGCGGCACTGCCAGAGCAACTTGGTACGAGGTGAAGAAGTGAGCTCGCGTGCATGGCGCGATACTGGCGCGATACTGGCGCGATTTGACGCGATACCGGCCACGGGTTGGCCGGCATCTGGCCGGAATCGGCAACTGGTTGTACACCAATGGCCTGCAAATGGCCTGCGTGGCCGGCAAACTGGCACGAATGGCACACAAGTGGCGCGATACTGGCGCGATTGGCACGATTCACCGCTGCGCAGTGGGAGTAATTGATATGAGCACAATAACCGTCAAACCCTGGATCGAATCCGTTCACCTACACCCGGACGTGCTGAAGGAGCACGCGGAGACCGACATCTTCGCGCTGGACCTCGGGCCGTTGGCCGAGGGCACCGGCACAGTCGCGCCGGTGTATCGCGATGCGGAGACGTTTTTCCAAGCGTCCTATATCACCAGCGGACTGCGGAGTTTGCTGGAGGAAGTCTTGGCGCGGTTGGCCGGCAAAGGCGGCGCGCCGGTGCTGAAGCTGATGACACCGTTCGGCGGCGGCAAATCGCACACGATGGCCGCGTTGCTCCACGCGGCACGGAACCGGAAGGCGCTCGACACATTGCCGGAGGCCAAAGGGTTGGCTACGCCACAGGGCAAAGTGCGCGTGGCGGTCGTGGACGGCCAGTTTTTCAACGCTACGCAGGGCAAAGAGGCCGATGGTATCCGCGTCAAGACCATCTGGGGCTGGATCGCGTTGCAGTTGGGCGGCAAGGCCGGGTACGAGTTGGTCAAGGCCAATGACGAGTCGCGGTTGTCGCCCGATGCCAGTGATCTGCTCAAGTTGTTCGGCGACGAACCGAACCTGATCCTGCTCGACGAGGTGTTGCAATATCTGATTAGCGCCGGTGGTCACAAAATTCACGATACGACGCTCCGCGACGAGACACTCATCTTTCTGCAACGGCTGACCGTGGCGGTCGGCAACACGGCGAAGTCGGCACTGGTGTATTCGCTACCGTCGAGCGATCCGCGGCAGGCATTGAGTTATCTCGCGTTGCTGCAGACGGTCTCAGACCTGGCCAATCGCAAGGATCAACTGCGGGAGCCGGTCGTGGATGATGAGGTGTGCCGGGTGCTGCAGCGACGATTGTTGGAGCAGATGCCCGAGGACAAGATCGCAGCAGCCACGGCGGCTGCTTATCAACAGGTGTTCACCCAGGCGCGCAAGGCGTACGCGACGAGCGAGGCGGATGAACGGCAGGCCGATGAGGAAGGCATTCTGCTGCGTGACCGGATCCGATCGTATTATCCGTTTCATCCTGCGCTGATTGATCTGATGCGCGAACGCTGGGCGTCGCTGCCGCAATATCAACGCACGCGAGGGGCGTTGCGGTTTCTGGCAGCGTGCCTGCGCGCCCAACATAAAGCCGGCAAGAGCGGCGGCCTGCTGGGGCCGGGCGATGTCTTGTTGGAAGATCACGATGTGCGGCGGTCGTTGGTCAAAGAACTGGGATTGATGAACCAATACGACGCCGTCTTTCAAGCCGATCTGGTCGGACACGGGTCGCGGGCACGCCGGATTGACCAGCGCCGGGCGAAGGAGAATCCGTCCGAGGTGGGCAAGAGGCACGCGAGCCGGTTGGCGACAACGATTTTCCTCTACTCGTTTGGCGGGTTGCGGCGGGACGTGGGCGGCACGCAGGAAATCCTGCCGGCGGGCGTCACTGAAGCGGAATTGCTCGCCGCGGTTGTTGGGCCGGACTGCGACAGTCTAACGGCGAAAGCGTGCCTGGCGGAACTGCGACAAAGCTGTCTGTATCTGCATTACGACGGGGTCCGGTACTGTTTCAAGAAAGACCCGAACGTCACCATGCTGATCGAACAGGAAGCCGATGAGGTGGCACGGAATGACAAGCGGGTGACAGAGCGGATCAAGGAGATGTTGGAGGAACGGTTGGGGGGGTATCACGGCGCAATCACCTGGCCGCAGGATTCGGCGGCGATTCCCGACAAAGAACCCCGTTTTTTGATCGCGTATCTGCCGTTGGAGTTTGCCGCCAAGCCCGGTCCGGAACGCGAGGCTGCCGCGTTGGTGATGCTGGAGAAATGCGGTAGCGGCCCGCGCAAATACCGTAACGGCATCGCACTGGCCATTCCCGCGGCGGATCAGGTGGAAGTGTTGCGGCGCGAGACGCGGTATTTGCTGGCCGTGGACGGCGTGCGCAAGAACGCGAAGAAACTCAACCTGACACGGGAACAACTCGATGAATTACGCGAGCGCGAGGCCAGCCATGCCTCCGCTGTCGAGTCCGCGTTTCTCAAGTTGTACGTGGAAGTTTGGTTTCCCAAGTTGGTGGACAACAAGATCGGGCTGGACAAGGTGGCCGTCGGCGGTCGCCCGTTGCAGGTCACGCTCAACGAACGCCGTCAGGCGATGATCCGGGAGCGGCTTGATGAGTTGATCATGCAGGTGCAACGGAAGGTGTTCGACTCGCTGCCGCCAACCAAGATCGTGGAGTTGTTCAAACTCGGCGAGGGTAATCCGCCGGTAATGGGCATCCGATGCGCGGAGATTCGGGACGGGTTCTACTCCTTCCTGGGGTTTCCGCGCCTGACTTCGGAGAGCGTGTTGCGGTGTGCTATCGTGCGCGGGATCAGTGAGGGTGTGTTTGGCTACGCCAACGTGTCCGCTCCGGTTCTGGGGACGGACGGCAAATTCCAAGTGCCGCTCTCGAAGGTGCGATTCGAAAACGTGGTCTCGGATGACGAGATAGACTTTGACACCGGCTTTCTGATGTTGCCGCAGGCAATTCCGCAGCCGGCCGCGGTGCCGCCAACTTCCTCCGTTCAACTGGGAACAACTCCTACCACGACGGTAACGGTCGTGCCGCCCACGCCACCCTCCGGCATTGGCCAGCCGGGCGGAACAGCCCCTAGCATCCAGAAACAGCTTGAATTGTCGTTTACGGTGGACAAGACTAAGCTTTTCCAAGCATGGAATGCGGTGGCCAACCTTGCGGAGATGTCCGACAAAGTCTCGGTTGTCTTGCGCGCCGAATCCGCCAAAGGTTTCGACAAGAGCAAACTCCAAAACGGCGTTCTCGAACCCCTCCGCGAAGCCGACCTGATCGAGTAGCATTTTAGCGCTCGGGATTTATATTGAAACTTGTCGAGCTGCCAATAGATGACACTACTTGACAGTGTTGTTATTTGGTGTATGCTTCGGGGTGATGAGCATGAACAGCCAGAAGGCGACGGAGGAGTTGAGCTTGGCGGAACTGGCGGAGAAGGCGGGGGTGCCGGGGCGGACCATCCGTTTCTACATCGCCAAGGGGTTGATGCCGGGGCCGTTTAAGGCGGGGCGTGGGGCGTTCTATGGCGCAGAGCATTTGCAGCGGCTCGCGGAAATCAAGCAGTGGCAGGCCAAGGGGCTGACCTTGACCGAGATTGCTCGTCAGATTGCCGGGAGCGCCCAGCCGATGAAGGTGATGGAAACGCCGACTGCCTACTGGTCGTATCAACTTGCGCCGGATGTCACCGTACAGGTTCGAGCGGATGCCAGCCCGTGGCGGCTCCGTCAAATTCAACGCGTTTTGCGCGATACCGCCCAACGTTTGGCGCAACCCACCACTGAGGAGGCGAACGATGGAAACGAAAAGTGAGTATTCGGTGTTTTCGGCAATCAATTCCAAAACCGGCAAGGAATTGACCCTGGCCATGCAGGAGTTGATGCTGACCGGCCGATTGTTGCCGGTCGGGGCGAGTTTGCAGGTCCGGCACGTCTTCCAATGCGCCGAGCAGAAGCCGGTCGAGGTGGTCTATGCGTTTGGCCTGCCGCGGGATGCGGCGTTGCGACGGTTTCGGATCGTCGGGAAAGGGTTTTCGGTGATGTCAGAACTCAAGCCGACCGCCGAGGCGGTTAAGATGTACGAGGAAGGGATTGAAGCCGGTAGCCTGTCGTCGTTGGCCCGGCAATACCGGGATGGCGTGGTGAACTTGAATGTCGGCAATATCCGCCCCGGTGAGATGGTGGCGGTGTATCTGGAGATTTTGGCCGGGGTGGAACTGCGAGATGACGGGTTGCGGTTTCGGTTCCCGTTCACGCTTGCGCCGACCTATCACGCGAAGACGAAGAGCATTGAGGTCGAGCCGGGCACGGGCGAGATGGAGTTGCCGGAAGAATTTGGCGACGTGATCCTGCCGCGTTGGATGCAGGACGCCACCGGATTGCACCGGGTGGGATTCGAGTTGACGGTGGCGGTGCCGCAAGCCGTCGCAGAGATTGGGTCGCCGTCGCACGCGATCAAGGTGCGCCATGAAACGGACGGGCAGCATCGGGTGAGTTTGGCCCCGGAGAAAGATGTGCCCGACCGGGACCTGGTGTTGGACATCCGTACCCAAGCGGAAATAGCGGGAGTCACCGGCGGCATTGGCAAGGATGGCACGGGACATTTTGCGGTGGTTGTGCCGTCGTCGGCGTTTGGCAAAACGGAAGTCGCGCCGAAACGGATTGTGTTCGTTATTGACCGGTCGGGTTCGATGCAAGGCGCGCCCATTGCGCAAGCCCGGCAAGCGGTGGAAGCGTGTTTGGGAGCGTTATCGAAAGCCGATGCGTTCGGTGTTGTGGCGTTTGATGACAAGGTCGAATGTCTCGCCGAACGGTTGATGAACGGCACAAAGGAAAGACGGGAGGAGGCACGGAAGTTCCTCGCAGCCGTTGACGCTCGTGGTGGGACGGAACTGGCGACCGGGTTTCTTGCAGCGGCGAAGATGTTGGGCAAGGACGGCGGGGATGTGTTGGTGTTGACCGATGGACAGGTTTCCGGGACGGAGACAATCCTCGCCAAAGCCCGGACAGCCGGCATTCGGATTCATTGTCTTGGCATCGGTAGCGCGAGTCAGGATCGGTTCCTGACGTTGCTGGCGCGGGAGACGGGCGGCGTGAGCCGGTTTCTCACGGCGCGGGAACGGGTGGACATGGCGGCGGTGGAATTGTTTGCCAGCATCGGCAGCCCGGTGGCGCGGGGCGTCCGGGTGGAGGCGGACGGCATCACGTTCGCGCCCGAACTACCGCCGGCGATCTTCGCAGGCACGCCGTTGGTGCTGTTTGGCGAAACGGACGGCAAGACCGACGGGCAAATCTGGTTGACGTGGGAGGGTGGGAAACTCAAAGCGCCGGTGAAACTGGAGCAGAGCAGCGAGGCCGAGACGATTCGGTTGCTGCAAGGTTCACGGCTGATCACCGACATGGAAGCGCGGATGGACTCCGTTGGCGAAACCGATTGCGAAACAACCCGTCAGAACAAGGCACTGGAGGAACTCAGCACCAAGTATGGTTTGGCGAGCCGGGCGATGTCGTTGGTGGCCGTGGTCAAACGCAAAGGCGACAAACCAGGCGATCTGCCGGAGACGATGGTGGTCCCGGTCGGGATGCCGCAGGATACAGAGTTTGGGGCATACTTTAGCGGTGGGGCAATGCTCTGCGAACCGGTTGGCTCCTATCTCGCCGTGCCGGCGATGGTCAGGGACGAAAATTTGCCCCCACAGTTTTCCATCCGGCGTGGTATCGGCGCAGGGTCGAGTGATTTTGTGTTGTATTCGACGGAAGAAGAACGCTACGGGGCCGAGGATCTCTTGTTGAGACTTGCCGCATTGATCGAACTCGACGGCGGGATGCCTGGCAAGGATGACGAGGAGCGGTGGGTCGCCACGGCCGTGGCGTTGTGCTGCTTCTTGGCTGAAGGGCATACTGCGACGGTGGGCGCATTTCGCCTCCATGTGGCAAGGCTGCTGGGCTTCCTGAGAGCCGCCCCGTCCACCGCAACTGATGAGCGGAAGCGCCGGTTGCTGGAACAAGCCGAACTGGGTTTTGCCCCCGCCGGTGATTGGACGAAGCAAGCCCGTGCACTTCTCGCTGGCAAACCAATTACGCGCCAGAACTTCTGGCGGGCCGCAACGGTGAAGCAGGGAGAAAGCGTCCCATGAATACGAATGACAGCCAGCGACCTCAATTGCTGATAAAGCCGGTAACAGCGCGCAACTTCCTCAAGTCGTGTCCTCCTGAAGGGGAAGACAGTGGACGTTTTCTTGCGATGGGTGAAAGGCAAGATCAGCCGCTTGGAACTCAGGATTGAAGGTAAGACCCCGAACTACCGCCGAGAAGATTGCGCTACGGAACGCCTTTAGCGAGACGGTTGAGGGAAGTCCTCACACGCGCGATGGTTGGTCAGTGCATCTCCTGGTGGAGGGCAACCCCTTCATCAACGGACCGCTGACTTGCTTATCTCACTTTCTTGCGTGCAGCATTGTGCTGCGGACGTTGGACGTCTCGGAAGAGGTGTTGATTGATCGCTGGCGACTCGAAAAGAAGCTGCTCCAACTGTTGCAGGTTGATTCTACGGGTTCCAAAGCCTGGTTTCTGGATGCCCGTGGCGCAACAAATCATCCCAAGCATCGCCTTTTACTCAGCCACTATGATCGGTAGGCGTGGAAGTGCCATCGAAAACGCTTCAACGTGGCCTCAACTTTGCCGACGCTCTCCCGGAATTGTTTGACGGCAAGGCAATTGGCGAGGATGCCTTTCGGGTTTTGACCGAATGCATCAAGCAGTACGCTCGCATCCGCGCCAACATCGAAGCCGAACTCCCCCAAGTTTGTGCCACCCTCTACTGGGCCGCCCGCCGGTAAGCAACAAGCGGTCCATCACACCACTAAACACTGCTGGCGGAGTGGCGGGGGGAAGCGCGCCAAAGCGCTAGAACATAAAAAAGTTCACTTTTTTTATACTGATCGAACAGCGAGTTTAGCCCTGTATTTACGGGAGAAATACACTTCACCGCGTACATTCCCACCTCTTGTTGAGACGGAAAATCTGGTTGGCGGCATGGAGTGTGCATTGGGGTATGTATAGTGAAATTAACCGAGATAAGTGAACAGCAGAACAACACCGCGACGGTAATCCCTGTCGTAACCAACGCGCCTTACTTGCGCCCCGACGAAGCCGCGAAGTTGTTGGGAATATCTCGTCGTTGTTTAAGCAATTGGCAAAAACGGCGGGTCATCGCATTCTACCGCATCGGGCGCACTGTGATCTTCAAGCGCGCTGACATCGAGGCCGCTCTCTCTCGTTTCCGTATCAACGCCGTTGGGGAGTCAGCCACACTGCAAAAGCGGCGCACAAGACATACTGAAGGTAACCCCACCCTAAGCTAAAGGAGTTCTTATCGTGACAACTCAAAACCTTTTGTCGGCTGAGCGAGGGAACGTTGGCGCGAGTCACAGTGCGACAGCCTTCCATGTCTCCGTCAATACCTTTAGCATGATCCCGAATGCCATCATGCGCCGACGCGACTTATCGGCAACGGCCAAGTTGCTTTACGCCCGTCTCTTACAATATCAGGGTAAGAATGACGTTGCGTGGCCGAGCATCAACACACTCGCCGCCGAGATCGGCATCACTGGCCGTTGTGTTATCACACACCTCAAAGCGTTGAAAGATGCCAAGCTCATTACTGTCGAGAAAGGCTCTAGATACCGGGGCAGCAATCGCTACCACCTACCCAGCTTGACCAGTGATGGAAACATCATCAGTGATGGAAAGGGCACTACTGACGGAAGCATCAGTGGAAGTAGTGATGGAAACAGCACTTCACCAGTGATGGAAACATCACTCAAAGAGAACAGGAAAACATCAAAGAAGAAATCAAATTCTAACTTGAACATCGTCTTCCCGGATTCGCTGAAGTCACCGGAGTTTGAGACAGCGTGGAACGAGTATGTGGAACATCGCCGTCAACTTCGTAAACCTCTCACGCCGCTGGCCGCCCAAAAACAACTCGCCAAGCTCGCCGCGATCGGCATGGCACGTGCTATCGCCGCCATCAATCACAGTATCGCCAATGGCTGGAGCGGCATTTTTGAGGAACGGCAGCAATTACCAGCCAACATCAATTGTGTCACTAACAACAACGCGAAGAAATATGCTAATGTCGGCACAACCCTGTAACTGCCCCAAATGCGGCCAACCACTCCCAAACGACAAAAAGGCATTTCATCCTGCGTGCTGGGCAAAAATCAAAGAGGGCATCGGCACAATTCCGCCATTTTACAGAAATTTACGTCCACTCACCTGTGTCAACTTTACAGACGGCAAACCGTTCGTTGTCTTGCTGGGCGGCTCCGGAACAGGCAAGAGTGTCACCGCCGCCGAACTCCTCGAACGCACTGCTCGCAAAACCGGTAAAGTGCCGGTGTGGATAAACTGCGCGGAGCTTATGCTCGAAATCCGGGCGACGTTTGACCAGCGAAGTAAAGAGACAGAGGCGGAGATCGTGAAACGACATTACAAGCTCCCGTTGTTATGCTTGGACGACCTTGCTGCCGAAAAAGTTTCCGACTTCAGCGTGTCCACGCTCTACATCATCATCAACCATCGCGGCGAGTACAACTTGCCAACGATTATCACCAGCAATTTGACACTGCCACAAATCAGTGAACAGTTAGGCGAGCGGATTGCGGATCGCCTCGCCAGATATGGCAACGTCATCACACTCAGCAAAAACAACGTCATCCCTTGAGCGAGGAAAGATTCGCTCGCTAGGAGCCAACGTCCAGCAAATGGCGCGTGTTCATCCCGGCAGTCGAATCCTCCGAGCAGGATTTACCGGAAAATCGTTTTTTGCATGTCACGTCAATTGGCAAAAATTGGCAATTGAAATCTCTTTTGGTGCGTTTTTGTTCTACTCCGTGCAAAGTTGGAAAAGTGAATTTTAATCAAGCGGGCGTGGAAAAAACTAACTTTGCTGAGAAAAACATGAGATTATCGAAAATGCCCTTTATTGGTTTAGCAAACCGCCGCCTTCAACCACTCGGCCACCTCTCCGTGACTGCTTGTTTCGAGTCCTCCCATCATTACCAGTTTCGACTCTGGGGGAACACCATCAGATACCACAGCAGTCAGTGACGAAGCTACTTCTAAACGACTTCGAGGAAGTGGTCAAGCCACTTGAATCATTTGGACAGTCGAAATGCCGGTTGTCCCCGATGGTCAGGTCATGGCCGTTTCGGCCTCGGCGATGATACGGATGAACGTGGCGGCGTCGGGAGCTTCGAGTAGTTGTTGACGGGTTTCGTCGCGGCGAAGGAGACGGGCCAGGTTGCCGACGACGCGGAGGTATTCGGTAACCATTTGTTTGGGAGTGCCAATCAAAAAAATGAGGCGGACAAGACCATTTTCGCGCGACTCGAAATCAACCCCGTTGGCGCTTCGCCCGACGGCAATAAGGATTTCCGAGCATTGTTCGGTGCGGGCGTGGGGAATGGCGACATCGTGGCCCAGGGCCGTGTTGCTAACACGTTCGCGTTCGAGGATTTCGTGAAAAAAGGCGTCAAAATTGGTGATGGATTTGTTTTGGACGAGCAACGAGGCCACCTCGCGGAGAGCGGCCGTTTTTTGTGTGGCTTGGAGGTTGAGGTTGATGGCTTCGGGTTTCAGGAGGCCAGCGAGGCTGACCGCTTTCGTTGGCTTAGACATGCGAACCACTCCATTTCAGTTTTTGTCGTAATACGTCGAAATATTCGTGCCCCTTGGGCATTACCAGTCGCACCAGACGCGGTCCGGTGCGCACCACGATTTCGTCACCCACCTGCATGGGGCATTGCACTTGGCCGTCCACAGTGAGCAGGAGATCGCCTGCGGCGCTGGTTACCTGGCAGCGCAGGACGGAGTTTTCCCCCGTGATCACCGAACGGTTACTCAACACATGCGGGCAAATTGGCGTCAACACGCACGCCCGCGCTGTCGGCAACAAAATCGGGCCACCAGCGCTGAGCGAATACGCGGTCGAGCCGGTGGCAGTGGCGCAGATGATGCCGTCACAGACGTATTCTGTCAACCATTCATCATCAATCGAGACCCGTAATCGCACAATCCGGGAATAGGCAGCCCGCGAGACCACGGCGTCGTTGAGAGCGTGGTGGGTTTGTTGTTCTCGTCCCCGCCGCCAGAGGGAGGCTTGCAGGGTGTGGCGGACGCTGATTTGGTAGTCGCCACGAAGAATTTGTTCGGTCACAATTTGTAATTCATCGCTGCGGATGCTGGTGAGAAAACCGAGGTAGCCGAGGTTGATTCCCAGGATGGGGGTGGTGGCGCCCTGCAGTTCACGTGCCGTCCGCAGAATGGTGCCATCGCCTCCCAACACAATGAGCATATCGGCTTTCTCGGCTATGCGTCGCAGGGGCATGGTGCGGGGACGCTCCAACAGTACGCGCGCGCGATGCTGTTCCAGCAGCCGCAACAATTCGCTCAGGTGTTCCCTGGCCATGGGTTTGTCGAGGTTGGCGGTTACGCCGATGATTTGGGGGACTTTTTGTTTCATGGTTTGCGCCAGGCCATGAGAAATTCTTTGTTGCCGGCAGGGCCAAGCAGGGGCGACTCAATGACGGTTCCCAGCGGCTCCAGACCGAGGGTTTCGGTGGCAAATTGGGTGATGTGCTGTTTCACGCGTTCGTGCACGGCGGAGTCTCGCACAACGCCGCCTTTTTTCACATCTTTTTTACCGGCCTCAAATTGGGGCTTGATCAGCGCGATCAGCACACCGCCCGATTTCAGCAGGGCGACGGCGGCGGGCATCACCTTGGTCAGCGAGATGAACGAGACATCCACCGAAGCGATGTCGGCGGGATCAGGTATGTCCGACGGGCCGAGATAGCGCGCGTTGATGCCGTCGTGAACGATGACACGAGGGTTTTGTTGGAGTTTCCAGTCGAGCTGGCCTTTGCCGACGTCCACGGCGTGAACGCGGGTGGCACCGTGTTGGAGCAGGCAGTCGGTGAATCCGCCAGTGGAAGCGCCGATGTCTATGCAGACCGCCCCCTCACAGGAGATATGGAACGCCTGGAGCGCGGCTTCCAGTTTGTGGCCGCCGCGGCTGACGAATTGTTCGGGAACCGCCATGCTGATTTGGGCGGTTTCGTCCACGGTCTCGCTGGGTTTGTGGGCGAGTTGGCCGTTAACCCGAACGGCTCCGGCCAAAATCAGCCGTTGCGCTTTCTGGCGGCTCGGCACCAGTCCCAATGCCGCCATTCGTGTGTCAAGCCGCTCCCGCATGGCTGGAGAGAACGCGAAACTTTTGTCCCTCGCTTTTCTGCCTGGCAATGGCGAGCAGTTCCTTGACTTTGGCGACGGCAGTGGGGGCGTTCAAGCCGTATTTGTCCTGCAAATCTTTGTTGCAGGTGGCGTGTTCGATGAATTGGTCGGGCCATCCGATACGCGCAACCGGCGTGTCAATGTGGAGGTCGGAAAGCGTTTCCAATACCGCACTGCCAAAACCGCCCATGAGGGCGTGGTCTTCGATGGTACAAATGACGCGGACGATGTGCCCGTATTTTTCCAACATTTCGCGGTCAATGGGTTTGGCGAATCGCGCGTTGATGAGGGCTACGGAAAGACCGTCGGCTTCAAGGGCTGCCAAGGTCTCTTTGGCAATGGACTGGACGGCGCCGTAGAAAATGATGGCCACGTCGGTGCCGTGTTGAAGAACTTCCGATTTGCCGAGTGGGATGACAGCAGGGTGCGGTTTGATCGGGACCCCTTCGGCAGCGCCGCGTGGGTAACGAATGAGGACGGGGCCGTGCAGTTGGAGGGCGGTCCAAAGCATGTCCACCAGTTCATCCTCATCCTTGGGAGCCATGAGAATGGCGGTGGGGATGCTGCGTCCGTAGGCGATATCGAAGATGCCGTGGTGGGTGGCACCGTCGTTGGCGCTGAGGCCGCCGCGATCCAGGCAGAAAACGACATCCAGGTTTTGGAGGGCCACATCGTGCATGATGCAGTCGTAGGCGCGTTGGAGGAAGGTGGAGTAAATGGCGCAGACGGGGCGAAAACCCATCGTTGCCATGCCCGCGGCAAAGATGACAGCGTGTTCCTCGGCAATGCCAACGTCGAAATACTGGTTGGGATGAGCTTGTTGAAGTTTGATGAGGCTGGTGCCGCTGGGCATGGCGGCGGTGATGCCGACCAATTTATTGTTGTTGGCGGCAAATCGCACCATAGCCTCGCCAAAGACCTCCTGGTAGCTTGGGGGGGCGTCCTTTTTGAGGATGGGTTTGCCAGTCTGGATGTCAAAGGGGCCGACCCCGTGGAAGGTGGATGGGTCCTCGATGGCTTTTTCGTAACCCTTGCCTTTGATGGTTTGCACATGAAGCAACAGCGGGTGGTTCTGTTGTTTGGCAAACTCCAGCATGGAGATCAGTTTGGGAAGATCATGGCCATTGATGGGGCCCAAATAGTAAAGGCCGAACTCCTCAAACAGTACGCTCGGCACAAGGATGCTCTTGAGCGCCTCCGCGATTTTGTGTTCGAAACGGAGGGCTTCGGGACCGAGGCGGGAGATCAGGTGCTCAATTTTTTTATGAGCAGCCTGGTAACGAGGGTTCGTTACGATGCGGTTCAGGTATTCGCTGATCGCGCCGACGTTTTTGGCGATACTGTATTCGTTGTCGTTGAGAATCACGATCAAGCGCTTGGTGTGATGCTTGATGTTGTTGAGTGCTTCCAGGGTGATGCCATTGGTCAGGGCGGCGTCGCCGATCACGCAGACAACATGCTCGTCACCACCCGCCTTGTCGCGAGCGGCAGCCATACCCAGCGCTGCGGAAAGTGCCGTGCCGGCGTGCCCGGCGCCAAAACAATCATGCGGACTTTCACTGCGACAGGCAAACCCCATCGGGCCGCCCGTTTGCCGAATCTTGCTGAAATTGGCGCGTCGTCCGGTGACAAGCTTGTGGACATAGACTTGGTGGCTGACATCCCATACGAACCGGTCCTTGGGAGAATCGAACACCCGGTGCATGGCAAGCGTCAGTTCGACCACGCCAAGGTTGGGACCAAGATGTCCGCCGGTTTTGCTGAGAACTGTGACCAGTTCGTCGCGGATTTCCTGCGCCAGCGTCGTGAGTTGCTCCATTGTGAGCAGTTTCACGTCGGCGGGGCTGTTGATCATGTCGAGGTATCGGCCCATGAATGCTCCTTGTTGGAAAAGGTCAGAGAAGGCTGGGGCCTTCTTCGGGCTTGGTGGTATCCGAAGGAACGAACGGTTTCAATTCCACCTCTCCGTTGCTCTGACGGGAGAGAATCTCGATTTTCTTTTCGGCTTCTTCCAGTTTCTGACCGCACAATCGCGCCAGGCGGGTGCCTTCTTCGTACTTCTTCAACAGGTCCTCCAGGGGCAATTCTTCGCTTTCCATGTCTGCGACGATTTTTTCCAGTCGCTCGATGGCCTGTTCAAAACTGAGTCCCGACTCAGCGCCCGATGTGATTGTTTTCCTGGTTCTCATTGGAAATTGGCGGAGACGTTACCACAGAACGGAATTGCCCATCAAGCACCAGGGTGGAAATTTCGGTGCCGACCGGCACATCCGTGACGCTGCGCACGATCCGCCCGTCCGCCAACCGCGTGATGCTGTAGCCGCGGCGGAGCGTGGCGTTGGGGCTGAGCAGTTCCAAACGGGTTTGGGCCTGGGCAAGACGATGGCGCATCTGCTGATGAATGTGCGCCCAAAGAGCGGCGAGGCGCTCGGCGCGCGCGGTCATGCGTTCCCGGATTTGTTGCAGACGCGCCTGCGGGGTGAGCAGTCGGATGGAGGTCAGTCGCGTGCGTCGCTGTTGCAGGGCGACGTCAACGGCCTGACAGAGGCGGTGGGAAAGGTCGTCGAGTTGTTGCTGGTGCTGACGAACCCGCGCGGATGGGGACGGCAAGACGCACATGGCCAGGCGACGGTGGGCCTGGCTGAGCCGGTAGCGAAGGTCTTTGTCGAGTCGTTTCTGGTATTGCGCGAGCGTGGCGCGAAGATCATCTTTTGCCCGGACCACCAGTTCTGCTGCGGCACTTGGTGTTGGCGCGCGCAGATCAGCAACAAAATCTGCAATGGTAAAGTCAACCTCGTGCCCGACCGCCGAAATGGTTGGGAGACGCGAGCGGGCAATGGCACGGGCGACAACCTCTTCGTTGAACGCCCACAAATCTTCCAGTGAACCGCCGCCGCGCGTGATGACGATGACGTCCACAAGGTTAAGCGCGTTGAACTCATCAATCGCCGCGGCGATTTCCTCGGCGGCGCCGTCGCCCTGAACACGGACCGGGTTGATGATGATGTGCAGGTTGGGGAAACGGCGTCCGATGATGTTGAGAAAATCACGGATGGCGGCGCCTGCGGGGGAGGTGACAAGGCCGATGCGACGGGGCAGGGCGGGAAGCGGTTTCTTGCGGGCGGCGTCGAAGAGGCCTTCTTTGGCGAGTTTTTGTTTGAGCTGTTCGAAGGCGAGTTGCAGGGCGCCGATCCCCTTGGGCAGCAACTGGGTGGCAATGAGCTGGTACTGGCCACGTTTTTCGTACACGCTGACCGATCCCGCCACAAGCACGCGCAGACCGTCCGCGGGTTGAAACGAGAGACGGGCGGCGACGTTGCGGAACATGACCACCGAGAGCGCGGCGTTCGCGTCCTTGAGCGTGAAATAACAGTGGCCGGATGTTGCTGTGGCGAAGTTGGAGATTTCACCTTCGACCCAAACGGCGGACAGGGCAGTTTCGAGCATCCCTTTGATGCGGCGAGTTAATTCGCTAACGGAAAAAATTTGTGGCGTGCCATTGGGCATGAGCGGAAGTATAGTCCTCTTGCGCGCTCATGGGCAAGCAGGTAAGCTCTTCGGGGTGAAACTGGAAGGCAAAACCGTCCTGGTCACGGGCGCCGCCAAGCGGTTGGGACGCGCGATCGCGATGGCGTTGGCGCGGCGAGGCGCCAATATCGTTGTTCATTACAACACCTCGTATGACGCGGCACGGAATACAGTTGCGGCGATCAAGGCAGCAGGGGTGGATGCACTGGCCGTGCGCGCCGACCAGACAAAACAGCGGGAAGTGCGCGTCGCGGTGCGGAAAGCGGTTCGACGATTTGGGCGAATTGATGTGCTGATCAATTCAGCGGCGGTCTTTCGTCGAACCCCGTTTCGACAGTTGACGGAAAACGACTGGGACTTCCATCTTGACGCAAATTTGAAGGGGCCTTTTCTGTTTGCTTGGGAAGTATCTCGCTATATGCGACGGGGACACATCATCAACTTTGCGGATTGGGCGGCACGGCACGCTTATCGGGATTATCTGCCCTATCTTGTATCGAAAACCGGCGTCATCGGTCTGACCGAATCACTGGCGAAAGAATTGTCACCCCAAATTCAGGTCAATGCCATCGCGCCCGGCCCGGTGTTGTTGCCATCCGATATGACGAAGCGGGAGCGAGAAGCGATCCGTAAGGCTACACTGCTGCGGCGCTTGGGAACGCCGCAGGACGTGGTCAATGCCGTGCTCTATCTCCTCGAAGGGGGCGACTTCGTTACGGGACACACCCTGGTTGTAGATGGCGGGCGATTGTTGGCATGAAGAAAAAAGATGGAGTGTCGTTTTTTGCAAGCGGCAGGATGTTTCGATAAAGTGCGCTGCGTGGCCTGGTTGGGGTTGCGCAGTGGCGATGTTTGGCGCATTATCAGGTCATGTTCAAGGTTACCAAGACAATTGACTTTTGTTACGGTCATCGGCTCCTGAATTATCCGGGCAAATGCCGGCACTTGCACGGCCACAACGCGCGATTGGAAGTGGATATCGAGATGACTTCGTTGGACAAGCGGGGGATGGTTCAGGATTTTGGCGAGATCAAACGGGTCTTGAAGGAGTGGGTGGATGCCACCCTGGATCACCGCATGGTGCTCTGCAAGGATGACCCGCTGGTGCCCCTGTTGCGGGAACGAGGGGAGGTATTTGTAGTGTTGGAAGACAACCCCACTGCGGAAAATATTGCCAAGATGATCTTTCAATACGCTTCCCAGCACGGACTTCCGGTGGTGGAGGTGCGTCTTTGGGAGACGCCCAGCTCATGTGCGGGGTACCGCAGTTCCCACTGATGTCTTCCCAACGCCATTTTGTTCTTCGCATGTATGAACCGCGTGACCGCGAGGCGGTTCGGCAAATCTGTTGTGACACGGCGGATTGCGGCGAGCCGATGGAACGGTTTTTTCCTGACCGCGAAGTGTTTGCCGATCTGCTGACCCGATACTACACAGACTTCGAACCGCAATCAGCTATTGTGGCGGTCTCGGAGGGACGAGTTGTTGGTTATGTCATCGGATGTTACAACACGGCGCGCTTTCATCGGATCATGATCGGCCGCATTGTACCGCTCGCTTTGCTGAAGGCCTTGTGCCGTGGCACATTTCGCCATCCACAGGCACGTGCCTTGGTTCGAGCCAATTGCACATTGTGGCGACAAAAAGGCCTCGCCAACAAGATTCCCCTGCACGAATATCCCGCTCATCTGCACATCAATCTGCGAAGCAGTCATCGTGGGTTGCATATTGGGCAACATATACTCGAACAGTGGCTGAACTGCGCCCGCGGAGCGGGTGTCCGTGGTGTCCATGCCGGCGTCAATGCGCGGAATACGGCCGCCTGTATTTTCTTTGAAACAATGGGATTTCAATCGCTGGGACGACAGCCATACATGCGATTGCCAGGCGAAGACCAAGTCATGGAACGAGTGCTTTACGGATTGCAGCTCAACGTAGTAGCGTCATAAAGAATGTTTTGGTTTGAGATTGACTTGAGAGAAAAGGCCGGTAGAATACAGTCCTACAAGGAAGGCTAGTTTATGAAACAGATGAACATTGTCCGTTCTGCGTGTGTGGCGCTTGTGTTGTCTGCCTGGGTAGGGATCAACGCGGCAAGCGCACAAGATATTTGGGTTCTACCATCGCCGGGTGATGCGTGGGTCGGATCGGCACAAGTCGGCTCTGCGGCCAGTCCGGACCTGATCCCCTTGCAATACCAGGGGCAGATCATGATGGTTTCACAGGATGCGGTTTCTGCCTTCCTCGCCAAAGGTGCCCGCCTTGGGTACCCGAATGTGATTTGTCCCATGATGCTGGATGGGAAACCGGTCGCCGCCCCCATCTGGCAGGTGCCGGAAATGATTCGCAAAGGAGCGCAAGTTTCGGAAGACCTCGTGGTGATGCACAAGGGTAATGAACAGATCGCGGTCCTGAAAGCCCAGGTCGCCGAATATACCAGCAAAGGATATGAATTGGGCCCCCGTCCGCACTGGAACGAGGGTGTTGTCATGTGCGTCAAAAACCAGACCGCCGTTGTGGCGCGCGATGCTGTTGAGAAGTACAAAAAAGAAGGTGCTACGCTCGGCCCCTGCCCGAAGAAGTAATCGCCCGATCACCCTTTACGGGGCGAACGCGATGAGCGTTCGCCCCTTTTATTTTTGTGCGCTCAGGTACTTCAGCAAATCTGCGATCCGACTGGCAGCATCCGATGAGGCGGTAGACCGTACTTTTGGCTGTCGCCCCAATCTCGCTGCTTCATTGATCTCACGAGCCAGGATTTGCGAATCGGAGCAATCCACCACTTCGCCGCGCGCTCCGTAATGCCCGTGTGAGATAACCCGACACCCATACGCCATGGCTTCTGCAATCGTCAGTCCGTAACTTTCATGCCGCGAGGGCGACACAAACAAATCCGCGCGCGCCAGCAAAGCGGCTTTTCTCGCACCACCGACATGTCCGGTAAAAGTCACGGGCAACCCCGCCGCCAGCCGCCGCAATTTGCGTTCGTAAGCGCGTCCCCTCATGTAGGCAGGAGCGCCGCAGATGAACACGCGCAACCGCGGCACTGTCACGCTCGGTAATGCCCGCAAAAGCCGTTCGATCCCTTTTTCCGGTGATAACCGGCTCATCGTTACAATCACAAACTCGTCCTCGGCAACATCCAACGGTTCCACCGGGTGTGGCACCGCAATGTTCCCCCACGGGATTACGACAATTTTTTCGGGCAGACACCACGGATAACAGCGCAGAATCACTTCCCGCATCGGTTCTGACGGCACAATCAAGCGGCGACTGTGACGGACACAATCGGATTGCTTTTCAAACACAAGCCGCAACACATCGGGCGCATAACGCCACCGAAACCGCGTCAACCGTTCCGGTCGCACCAGATTGCGCAAATAGAACTTGGTGAAATACTCGACAACGTCCACGTGAAAAATTGTTGCCACCCGATACCCCGCTTCTCCCAACCGCCGAAAGTCGGGTCCTTCGCTGATGTCGTTGACCAGAACAACGCATCGCTGCGGGTCGCGCTGAAAAATCACGTCGGTGACGGCTCGCTCGAATTGGCGGCAGAAACGGGCATATTGCAATTCTGTCATCTCGGTGAGCGGTTTTGCCAGCGTCAATCCGACCGAACGAGGAGTCAGCATCGTCCAGTGCGGATGCTCGCGTTCCAGATAGTCCGCCACTGCCTTGCCGCCGCCGAGCGGCTCGCTGTCGGGGAAATGCCCATGGGCGGCGGTGTAGAGAATTTCGACTGGATTGACTTGGCTCACGGTGCGAGGGTAACCAGAGAGTAAGGCAAGTCAACAACCGGATGGACCTGAATTACATATTGATCTGGGCCGTTGCCTTTTCCGCCGGCATGGTACTGGTACGCGCGATTCGAACAAAGGCACTAGCCTATCGCGGCTGGGTCATTGTCAATGGCGGCATCCTGGTATTATTGGCCGCGGGGCTGATGCTTTTCCCGTCGTTGACGGGAATTGTCTCAGGAATCGCGTGGACGGTTTTTGTGCTGTTGCCGTTGCTTGGATCGCGGCTGGTCTGGCGTTGGGCAATGGCACAACGATATTCGGCGGCCTGGCGGCTTGCCATGGCACTGGCCTGGCTGCATCCGTTTGAACCCGACCGTCACCGTCCCCAACTGTTGCGAGCCATGTGGCTCGCGCAACGGGGCGAGTCGGAAGAAGCGATGCGCATCCTGCAGCGCCTGGCAGCCTTTGGTGGGCTGACCGGCCGCGCCGCCGCGGCGCAGATGTATCGGATCAGCGGACGTTGGGAAGAATTGGTGGACTGGGTCAACAGCAGTGTGGGCATGACCGGCCTGTTGCGGGATGTTGGCCTCTTGTTGTCCTACCTTCGCGCGCTGGGTGAAACCGGTGATCTCCAGCGGATGCTCTGGGTGTATGCCCAATGCGGCGGCGCTCTCGAACAGAGTGGGCATCAACCGAGCCGCGATTATGCGCGCATGATGGTACTGGCGTTTTGTGGACGGACGACCGCAGTGGAACGCCTGCTCTCGGAATCGCTCGACTGGTTACCCGTGACGACGCAAGAATTCTGGCGCGCCACAGCCGAGACGGCAGCCGGCCAGACAGAAAAAGCCCGCCAACGTCTCACCCGTCTCTTGGAGTGGGAGACCGACGCGGTGGCCCAGGCCGCCATTGCGCGACGGCTGGCGTTCCCTTTGACGGTTGCTTCTGAAACCGACATTGTTCCTTTTCTGGAGGAGCAAACAGAGCCGCGTCCGCAATTCCGTTGGCGGGCGGCGCATGCAACGCAGATTCTGATTGGGATCAATGTGGTGATGTTTCTGCTGGAGACGCTAGCAGGCGGCAGCACCGACGAGCATGTGTTGTACGAAATGGGGGCCGTGTCAGCAACGGCGGTGTTCAACGGCGATGCCTGGCGACTGCTGGCGGCGATGTTCCTGCACTGTGGCTGGCTGCACCTGGTGATGAACATGCTGGGGCTGCTCTTGCTGGGGCCGTTTGTCGAGGTGACTCTGGGACGCCTCAAATTCATGGCAGTCTATCTGTTTTCGGGAGTGGCCTCGATGGGGTTTGTCGTGGCGCTGTCATGGGGGCGAGTGGTTCAGGATGACCTTTTGGTTGGCGCTTCCGGCAGCATCATGGGGTTGGTCGGCGCCATGGCAATCATCTGGCTCCGCACCTGGCGAGTCGCCCGCTCGCGCCTGGCATTGCAACGGCTCCAACGCGTGGCACTGGTGATCGGTCTGCAGGTCCTCTTCGACCTGATGACGCCGCAGGTGAGCATGGCAGCCCACGCATCGGGTGTCGTCGCCGGCAGCTTGACGGCATTTTTGTTGACAGCGGTGGACGAATGAAAATGTTTCTTTTGTTCTTGTCATGCGGCGTGGTGGCGTATGCGGACATCAACGACACACTGACGACCGTCCGCGAAAAATACAAACTTCCCGCGCTGGCAGGCGCGATTGTCACCGACCAAGGGATGGCGGCCATCGGCGCCGCTGGCGCTCCGACAAACGCGCTTTGGCACCTCGGCTCGAACACAAAAGCCATGACCGCCACGCTGATCGGCTTGTTGGTGGAGCAGGGGAAATTGAAGTGGGAAACACCCGTTGGCGAGGTGTTCCCTAATGCGCTCGAACCGTTGCAAAACGTGACCTTGGTACACCTGCTCTCTCATCGCGGCGGGTTACCCGCGAACGACAAATGGACAAACTCCAAACGGCCGATCCGCGAACAACGCCGCCAGGTGGCACTGCGCGCCCGACCAGAAATCCCTCCTGGCGAAAAATACGTTTACTCCAACCTCGGCTACGTCATCGCCGGCGCGATGGCCGAGCAGGTGATGGACGCCAGTTGGGAGGAGTTAATGCGGACACGTCTTTTCGCGCCGCTCGGAATGAAAAGCGTCGGGTTTGGTAGCCACGACGGCAAACCTGACAACCCACCTGTGCTCGGCCCGGCGGGGCGTATCCATTGCACACTGGAGGACTGGGCGCGCTTTGTCGCCGATTGGTTGCGCGGTCTGTGCGGCGAGCCCTCGCTGTTGCCAACAAACTTCTATCAGAACGCGATGACACCCCCGTTCGGCGGCAACTACGCGTTGGGGTGGATTGTGTGCGAACGAAAATGGGGTGGCGGCAAAGTGCTCACCCACAACGGCAGCAATACGCTGAACTACTCCCTGGCATGGGTCGCTCCAAAACGGAAGTTCGCCGTGCTTGTGTGCGCGAACCGTGGCGACGCCGAGGCGGCAAAAGCTTGCGACGAAGCCGCAGCCGCCCTGATCAGGGTTGCGGAAACTTTTTGTTCAGGAAACGGCCGTTTTTCTGAATAAGCTCGCCGTCGGCGTAAATCTCGCCGCCGTTGCGCAGGTCACAAACCATGTCCCAGTGCAGGCCGCTACGGTTCTTGTTGCCGGTTTCGGGGTAGCCGGCGCCGAGGGCGAGGTGGATGGTGCCGCCGATCTTTTCATCGAAAAGAGTATTCTTGGTGTAGCGTTTGACGTTGTAGTTGGTGCCAAACGCGGCTTCGCCGAGATAGCAGGAGCCTTTGTCCATGGCGATCATGGCGCGGAGGAAGTCCTGGCCTTTGCTGGCCTCGGCCTTGACGACTCTACCTTTTTCGAAGGTGAGACGGATGCCGTCCACTTCACGCCCGCCGTGAACGGCGGGGAAACTGAATTTGATATGGCCTTCGACGCTGTCCTCGACGGGACCGGTAAAGACCTCGCCGTCGGGGAAGTTGTAACGGCCATCGCAATTGATCCATTTGTGGCCCTTGATGGAGAAGGTGATGTCGGTGTCCTCGGCCACAATGCGGATCTGGCGGCGGCGGTTGAGGAAGTCGGCGAGCGCCTGTTGACGTTGAGAGATTTGTTGCCAGACACGGATGGGATTAGAGGCGTCGAGATGACCGGCGCCAAAGACAAAGTCCTCGTATTCTTCAAGGGACATTTCGGCATCCTGGGCACTGGCATGGCAGGGCCACTGGGTGCCGCACCAGCGGAGTGTGCCGGCGGCGGCGCGGTCCATGAAAAGTTTGCTGATCGGTTTGCGAGCGGCAGAGGCCAGCGCGAGACGTTTGGGGTCCACGTTGGAGAGACCTTTGGTGTTTTCGTCGGCCCAGATGCCGATGGAAGCGTCAATCTTGCGGACCTTGTAGAGAGCAAACGGGGAGAGCCATTGGAGTTGTTCCTTGTTGGCCTCGGCGTAGAAAATCTCTGACACGCTGTCGAGCGCGATGTCGCAAATGACAAAGGCGCCACGTCGCAGGGCGGCCCGATAGACTTCGCGGATCAACGGCGCGGCGATGGCCTCGCCGTTGATGGCGACGATGTCACGAGGTTTGAGTTTGACGGAATAATCAACAAGAAGATTGGCGAGTTTTTCGACGCGCGGATCTTTCATGGAAGGGAGTATGTGGATTTATAGATTACTTGGCTTCTTTGGCGGCTCTGACATAAGCCATTACGGCGTCCATGCTGGCGCCGGAGACCGTGCCCGTGAGGTTGCCTTTGCGGTCGTAAACCTGGATGCGCGGGACTCCTTTGATGTCGAACTGTTTGGTGACGGGAGTGCCCCATTTGACAATGTCAACCTTGCGGAGAACGACATCGGGGTCTTCCTTGTTGAGCTTTTCCAATTGCGGTCCAATCTGTTTGCAGGGGCCACACCACTCGGCGTAGAAGTCCACGATGGTGATTTTACCAGGAGCAAGGATTTTTTTGAGGTCCAACTGACCGCCACCGGAAATGAGCAGAAACTTCTTGGCGGTGCCGCCGAAGTTGACGCTGGTGACCAACATGGCGGGAAGCTTGTCGGTTTGGCCGTTGGCTTTTTGGAGAAGGAACGCGCCGCCTTCGTAGGCGGTGAGAGTGCCGCTGGCGGCGGGACGTCCGCGCAACTCAAAAGAGACTTCGCGCGGGGTGAACTCGATGGACTTGATGGTGGCGGCTGCCTGCCGCGTCGAGGCGCCGCCTTCGATGTCAATGTCGAAGTTCATATTGCCGTAACCGGTGACGGTGCCGGTGATGTCCTTGCCGGAGGACAGGTGGATGGTGTCGGCGTGGCTGACAGCGGCCGCAAAAAGCAAAAGAACAGCGAGAACTATTTTCATGGTGGCTCCTGTGATGTTTGTCATCGGACTTTTTTCAGGGCGGCCGTCAGATCGCCTGGACGGTGGCCCAAAATCGTTTGGAACAGCTTGCCAGTGGAATCGTAAATGTCAAGCCGCGGGATGGCGGTGACTTTGTACTGGGCGGCAACCTCCGATTCCCACTCGCCGATGTCCACTTTGCGAATGGCGATGTTAGATTGTTTGCTGACGACGTTGTCGAGGTGGGCATTGACCAGTTGGCATTGGACTCCCTGTTGACCGAGGCTGCCAAAGAAGAAAACGACCGTTACTTTGCCGGGCGTGAGCAGCGATTCCAGTGGGACGGCCTCGCCGTGGGAGATCGCACCGGGAAGGGTGAAGGTTTTGCCGTTGGCGGTCGCTTCGTCGGGTTTGGTTTCACGGGCCAGGAGGATGCGGTTGACGAGGACAGATTTGACGACTTGCGGTTTCCCGTCGCGTGATTCGCACAGAAAGGTGGACTGCACATATTCGACCAGTTTGGCGTCGAGGTTCCCCGTGCGGGTTTCAAGGCGGCTGGGTGCCACACGGTCGCCGAAGACGATGTGTTTGACCGTGGCGGCGGGTAGCTTCAAAGCTTGTCCCTTGTCGGAAACGGCCTCAAACGTCATGTTGGCATAACCAGTGATGGTGCCGGTAATCTTTCGTCCGTCGGTCAGTTCAATAGTGTCGGCACAGGCCAGGAGAGTTGATAGGCTGTAGCCAATGAGCAGCAACTGGCGGAATGTCATAAGCGTTTTCTGAGGACGTAGGCGGTGTTTGGGGGGAAGGCATTGGTATTGGCAGCGTATTTTTCCAGGAAGCCCGCCCATTGCTCCGGGCTGGCGGTCAGGAGAAAGTCATGTTCTTTGTGACCCTTGAGGCACGGCAGATCAATCTGGTTGGCAGCAAGCGATTTCTTGAACCAATCGAAGTTGAGGGGGATTAGGGTTAGTTGTTGCTTGTCCAGTTGAACTTTGGCGACGGTGTGGACGGGGCGGACGTGGAGAATCCAGTAGGCGTTGAGTTTGCCTTCTTCGACCTCGCCGGCCTCGAAGTCGCAGAACAACTGGTTGCCGATCTTGAAGAAGGTTGCCTTGAGTTTGGCAGGGAGATTGTTCTCGTCGTATGTGGTCAATTCATTGTCAGCGGAAAATACCCACGGTTTACAGGCCACGTTGGTGTCGCTGCCGGCGGCGACCAGGTTCCATTCGCCCGTCACTTCCGGCGGATTCACCTTCGCTTGTTCACGGTAAAACGGATGAAAAGATTGCACGACACAACCGCCCAGCAACAGCAGACTGAGAACAGCAAATCGTTTCATGGCGCAACCTCATGTTGACAACCACATCCTGCATCGGGATAAAAGGAATGTCAAACGTTCCGGGCGGGCAGAATGGCATTTTACCTGCTCCCCTGAAACGTGTAAGATATGAGCGTGTATCTGGAATATTACAAACTGCGCGAGGCGCCATTCAACATCACGCCCGATCCGCGTTTTTTATTTCTGAGCCGACGGCATCAGGAAGCGCTGAACCACCTGTTGTTTGGAATCCGCGAGCGCAAAGGTTTTATCCAACTCACCGGCGAGGTGGGCGCGGGAAAAACCACCGTCTGCCGCAAACTGCTTGAGGAACTCGGCCCGAATTACAAAACCGCGCTCATCCTCAATCCATTCCTCACCGCCAGCCAGTTGCTGCGGGCTGTGGCGCTGGAGTTGGGATTGCCGTTGCGCCGCACGGATCGCCTCTCGATCCTCAACGCGCTGAACGAATACGTGCTCGAACAGGCGAATCAGGGTAACGATGTCGTGTTGATTTTCGACGAAGCGCAGAATCTCACCCACGAGCTGCTCGAACAGATTCGTCTGCTTTCCAATCTGGAAACCCACAACCAAAAACTCATGCAGATTTGCCTCATCGGACAACCCGAACTACGCGACAAACTCGCCGACCCGGCGCTTCGCCAACTCCGCCAGCGCATCACGATCCGCTACCATTTGGGGCCGCTCTCCGCCGAGGAGACCAACGACTACATCCACAGCCGTCTGGCTCTGGCAGGCGCCAATGGAACCCCCTGTTTCGACCGCGATGCCGTGCAGCGCGTGTATCTGTATTCGGGCGGCGTTCCTCGGCTGATCAACGCGGTTTGCGACAAAACGCTCTTGGCGGGCTTTGTCAATGAGCAACAGGTGTTGACCGACGAATTGGTCAAACTGGCCATCGAAGAGCTTCAAGGGGAACACGCATGAGCCTGATCAGCGACGCGCTCAAACGTACCCAGCAAAATGCCGCCAGCGGTGGACCGTTGCCGTCCCGTCCACCAACTGCCGTGCCCCGCGCCACCGGCAATCTCCGAATGGCCAACGTCACAACTCCCGCTCCGCGTTCCACCGTGGCGCGAGTTCCGCGTTATCTTCATCTAATCCTCCTTCTGGGGGCGTTGCTGCTTTTGGGCGCGGGGGGCTTCGGCTACTGGTGGCTGCGGACAATCACCGCCACACCGCCGCGCGCTGATGTTGTGGCAGTACCCGCACCCGTGCCCGTGTCCGCGCCGTCGCCCGCGGCGATCACCCCGGCGGTGACAGCTCCGCTGGAGAAACTGGCGGCATCCATTTCCTCGCCTCTTCCCACGCCGTCTTCTTCCTCGAAAGAAGTCGCGCCACCGCCCAAAGAGGAGCCGAAACCCGAACCCAAACCCACGGTGGCGGCGCCCTTGCCGCCAAGGCCGCTGCCCCGGTTACAGTTGCAGGGGGTGACGGTTCACGCCGGTGTGCGGGAGGCGTTGATCAACGGGCAGACGGTTGTGGTGGGGGACGTGATTGACGAGGCGCGGGTGCTGGCCATAGAGCCGCGTTTGGTCCGGTTGGAGTTTGAGGGACGCGAATTCGTTGTGCGATTGCCGTAGGTTGCAAGTTTGTCTGGCCAACAACGCGTCGTAGCGGCATAGTAGAAAGGCCATGTACGATTCACGTCTCCATGCATTGCGCGCCCAGCGCGAGATGCGACAGCTCCAGCGGCGGCAGCGGGAGAAAGGGTTGTTTGTGTTGATCGTTTTTGGCCTGGTGTTGGCGGTGATTCTTTTGGAAATGGGACGGGCGTTTCGTGTGATGCAACAGGTGGACCTCTTCGTCAACACGATCTCCGTGAAGTCGCCCGCCCAGGTGAAAGAGGAATTGGACAAGATCGCGCCTGCCCTGACCGACCGCAATCCGCTGGTGCGCAACGCCGCCGCCACTGTGTTTACGGTGGCCACAGGACGGCGGATAGAAGGCGGCGCGGTGGTCTGGTATCAATGGTGGGTCGAGAATCGCGCCACCTGGCGATACACGCCGCCCGATGCCATTGAGGAGCCGAACGTGGTGTCACCGCATCCGTATCGGGAGGCTTTCCCCAAGAAACGCTGAGGCGTGTCGAGCCTGTCGTTGCCGCGATGCCGCCGCGCGATGGCTGTCCCGTTCCAGGGCGGCCTGAACTTCGCGGGAGGCGCCCAGATATTGTTCCAACAATCCGGTCAGACGCGACAACGCGATGTTGTGTGTCTGGCGCGTCCGAGTGTAGAGCCAGTCGCTGAACCGCAGAAACGACCAGAACGGCGAGGCGTCGCCCCAAATCTTCGGAGTCGTCTCCACAAATCGGCCGCTGTTGGCAATGAGGTCCCAGTAGCGGGCAAACCGGCGGAGGCGTTGCATCGTTGCAAAATCCAGATGGCTGTTTTGGAGGATTTCGTAGGGCGGCAACGGGCTGTAGAGCATTTGCCAGTCGGCATCGTGTCGCGCAATGGGTGTACCCCGCAGACGTTTGAGGATGCCAACCTGGATTTCGTGCGGACGCAGGGCGACGAGTCGGTCAAATCCGTCCGCGAAACTTTCAAGGCTCTCGCCCGGTAACCCGATAATGAGATCGGTGTGGAGGTGGACGCCGGTGTGTTCGCGCAACCAACGGAGGTTTTCCTCGGCTTTTGCGTTGTCCTGCTGGCGTCCGATGCGGGCAGCGACCTCCTCGTTGAAGGTTTGGATACCGATTTCGAACTGGAGCGAGCCGTGAGGGAATTGCTCGACAAGCGAGCGCAACGGTTCGGGGAAACGGTCGGGAATCACCTCGAAGTGCAGGAAGAGCCCCGGCCGATGGCGTTCGAGGAAGAAACGAAGGATGGCGGTGGCGGTGGGGAGGTCGAGGTTGAATGTGCGATCCACGAATTTGAACGCGAGGGCGCCGCGATCAAGCAGGCGTTGCATGGCGGACAGAAACCTCTCCAGCGGGAACCGACGGACGCCGTTGTCGAGTGAGGACAGGCAGAACTCGCAGTGGAAAGGACATCCGCGTGAGGCTTCGACATAAACGACGCGATGCGCAATATCGTCGTCGGTGTAAAGGTCGTAGGGCAGGGTGATGTCGGCAAGGTTGGGAGGAGCAGCAGGGAAGGGGAGGGAACTGTTGCGGCAGTAGGCGGCAAACGTGAGGTCGGCTTCGCCGGGAAGAACGTGGTCGGCGAGCCGACAGATTTCCTGTTGGTCGGGTTCGTGGCTGACTTCGGGGCCGCCGAGGACGATGGTGAGGGTGGGGCGGAGTTGTTTCAGGAGTTTGACCAGTTGGAGGCATTGGTCGGCATTCCAAATGTACACGCCGATGCCGACGATTTTGGGTTGGAGCGCGAGGATAGCCTCGGCGGCATCGAGGGGACGATGTTGGAGGTCGAATTCGAGGATGCGGGCGCGCGGTTGGAGGTCGCCGAGGTTGGCGTAGAGATAGCGCAGGCCGAACGCGCAATGGATGTAGCGGGCGTTGAAGGTGGTCAGGACGATTTCAGCGGGCGTCAGGCTCATCGTCGGTGGCGGTGCTGTACATGTCGAGTTGGAACTGGGCAAGGCCTTCCGCGGGGCCGATGACAATCAGTTGGGTGCCTTCGTCGAGGCTTGAATCGGGGGTGGGGATTTCGACGTGCGGGCGGCCGGTGACGGGGTCGCGTCGTGTGAGTTGGAGGGCGTGGAGGTTGTAACGGCTGCGCAGGGCGAGTTGGGCGATGGTCCGCCCGGCGATGGTGGGTGGAATGGTCAGGGTGGTGACCTGGAAGCCTTCCGGCAATGGGACATACACATCCCGCTCTCCTTTTTCGTCCTTGACCACAAAACGGCTCAGAAGCTGGCGTTTGCGGAGGATTTCCTGGCTGTACACGCCGAACAAATCGCGTTTGCCGATCCAGGCGATCAACTTGCGAGTGTCAGGCGCGTCCACCACGGGAAGCCGCTCCGAGTGTTCGCGCCAGAAAACCTCCATTGTGTCGCCGAGATGTTGGTCGGGCGTAAGAAACGGACAGGTATCGTCCACCAGATCGCGAGCGATGACCATGGGCAACGCTTCCGCCTGGTGAAGCATCTCCTTCAAGGCATGGAGACGAATGGCGCCGAGGAAACGTCCCTCCCCATCCACCACATAAAGGTTGTTGTATGGCTCTTTCAGGAAACGCTCGACCACCTCGGTGAACCGCGCATCGTGACCAATCGCATCCACCTCCTCGTGCATAACATCGCGAACGGTCAACGTCTGCATGATGCTTTCCTCGGGACCGCGCGGCAGTCGGATCCCCTGGCGGCGGAACGATTCTTCTTCCATCGAACGACCATGCAACACGCGGACAGTGGCCTGGCTCACCACGCAAACGAACATCAGAGGAAGGATGATCTGATACGCATTCGTTTGCTCGAAGATCATCATGATCGCGGTCAACGGCGCGCAGGTTGTGCCAGCCAGCAAGCCGCCCATGCCGACCAACGCGTATGCCCCGTGCTCGGCGGTTGTCGAAGGGAAAAGATGGTGCACCCCATACCCGTAGAGACCGCCCAGAAGCGCCCCAATCATCAGCGACGGCGTGAACAATCCGCCGGCGCCGCCCGAACCGAAGGTCAGCGACGAGGCGAGAATCTTGACGGGCAGCAGTGTTGCCAGCAACACGATCGGCAGTTGCTCGCGCAATGTCAGGTTGACCGGTTCAAAACCGTTCCCATAGATGTGCGGCCACCAAATACCGAGCACGCCCACCAACGTCATGCCCAGAGCCGGTTTCAACCAGCGGGGTAGGGGTAGTTTTTCAAAAAAATCCTGCGAGAAAAAAAGCGTCCGCACAAACACCCACGCCACCAACCCCGTCAGCACGCCCAGCAGAAGGTAACAACCCAGTTCCCAGCCCGATATCAGTTCATAGCGAGGCGCCTCAAAACGGGGCAGGTTACCCATGCAACTGCGAAACACCAACGTCGAAATCACTGATACCACCACGACCGGCCCGAACACTTCGATGGCAAAACTTCCCATCAAAATCTCCAACGCAAACAACGAACCGCCAATGGGTGCGTTGTACACCGCCGCCAAGGCCGCCGCCGACGCCGCGCAAACCAACATTCGCAACTGTTGGGTGTTCAGTTGGAACCGACGCCCCAGGTGCGAGCCGATGCCGCCGGCCAACATCGCCATCGCGCCTTCGCGCCCCACCGAACCGCCCGTGGCAATCGTAAAAATGGCCGCCCAATCACGCGGCATCGTCTGCCGCAGCGACAGGATGCCACCTTTGAGCGAGAGGGCATTGATGATGGTGGTGATGCCGCCGCCGCGCGTTTCCAGATGCAGTCCCCATCCGATGACGCCCACAATCAACCCGCCCACCAGCGGGATGAGAATTCGCAGAGGCCACGGATTGCCGGCTGCGGCCGTGAGCATGTTGGTACCGTTTCCCCAAAAAAGGTTTTGCACGAACGCGATGAGGTGTGCAGTGAGGACGCAGGCCAACCCGACCACCACGCCGACAATGGGCAGAAGCACCAAAAAAGCGTTCTCGCGGGGAGTCCGTTTCGCGAGTTGTGCCCAGAGGCGTGGTTGCAGCCGTATCCACCATGTGGGAGGCCAATGCATGGTGGCAGTTCTTTACCAGAGACAGGGGATGCGGTCAAACTCCGCCACACCCACCAAAAACTTGCAATCGCGCGAAACTCTGCCAATACTATTCCCACAGGCAATGGCAATAAGAGAAGCGAACAGGACCGAAAGGCGCCCCGTCGTCTGTCCGTCACACGAACAGATTGCGGCGCGCGCCTATGCGATTTATCTCGAACGCGGCTGCCAACACGGACACGATGTGGACGACTGGTTGCAGGCCGAGTACGAGTTGCTGCAATTGCCGGTCGAACAACTCGCCAAGATGAAGCCGCCGTTGCCGCGCAGCAAGAGGACATCTTGCTCGCTCATCGAGATTGTGCGCGCCGCCCTCCGCTAAGCCCTTTTCTCCACTTCCATGGCAACCGAGCCCTCCACCACACCGCCTTCGCCGCTGTCGCCCACGCCACAATCGTCGTCCCCGGAGACGGCGCCGCCGCCGCGTCCCAGCGCCGAGGAGACGTTCAAAAACTATGCGGTCCGCAGCGGCATTGTGGCGGCGTTTTTCATCTGGTTTACTTACGACGGCTGGTTCAACCCTGAAATCCAGGCCAAGACCTTCAACAAGGTCGGCGCCGTTCTGCTGGGGATTGGCCTGCTTTTTTGTCTGACCATGATGACCAGCGCCGGGCTGGTTGTCTTGTGTCAGCGGCGGCAGTCGCCTCCGCCATCCTCGTAATGCCTGCGGGCGTGCGACGATGGTTTCCCTTTCTCCAACGGTTTCCAACTGGACGCTGGTTCGTCGTCTGATGGCGCTGGCGTGGCGGTATCGGGGCCGGTGCGTGGCGGTGTTTCTCTGTCAGCTCGCGTTGCTGGTGCTTGGCATGGGCGGACTTGGCCTGACCGGGTTGGGGATTGACTATATCCGACATGTGGTACAGCCCAGCGCTCCGTCGCCGCGCTGGCCATGGGGAATCGCGCCGCCGGCGGGCTGGCGACCGATGGAAGTGGTGACGGCGATCGCTATCGTGTTGCTGGCGCTGGCGGCGTTGCGGGCGCTGTTCAATTTTGCGTACAACTTTGCCTCCGCCACCCTCATTGAGCGGTATGTGATGTTTGACCTGCGCTCACGCGTCTATGACAAGCTCCAGCGACTCAGTTTTCGTTTTTTCGACGATAATGCCAGCGGTTCCATCATCAACCGCGTGACCGGTGACTCCCGCAGTGTCGGCAACTTCGTCAACAACGTCCTCATCCAGAGCGCCATCATGATGTTGTCGCTGTCGGTGTATCTGGCGTACATGTTGGCCATTCACGTCAAGCTGACGCTGGTCTGCCTGGCGACCACGCCGTTGCTGTGGGGGGGGTCCACGTTGTTTTCCCGAATGGTTCAACCACAATACATCCGTAACCGCGAGTTGGTGGACGACATGATTTTGAAACTTTCCGAGAGCGTTCAGGGTATTCAGACCATCAAGGGGTTCGCCCGCGAACGCGAACAGATTGCCCTCTTCGCGCAGAGCAATCAGGCGGTCCGCCAACAACAGCAATCCATCTTTTGGCGCGTCAGCCTGTTTGTCCCCGGCATGGGTTTCCTGACACAGGTCAACATTTTCTTGTTGCTGTCCTATGGCGGTTTTCTGGTCATTGACGGCGAGTTGCCGTTGGGCGCGGGGTTGGTGGTTTTTGCCGGGCTGTTGCAACAGTTTTCCGGTCAGATTTCCAATTTTGCCGGCATCGCCAACACGATCCAACAGAGCCTCACCGGCGCGCGACGCGTCTTCGAGGTGTTCGACGCCCCGGTTGAAATTGTCAGTCCGCCCGACGCGCTGCCGTTGCCGCGCGCCAAAGGGGCCATCGCTTTCGAGTCGGTCACGTTTGCCTACACGAAGGGTGAGCCGGTGTTGCAGGACGTTTGCTTTGAAATTCGTCCCGGCGAATGTCTGGCCATTGTGGGCGCCACCGGTGCCGGCAAGACCACGTTGCTGAGTCTGATCCCGCGCTTCTACGATCCAACACACGGACGGGTTTTGCTCGACGGTGTGGATCTGCGCCGCCTCAATCTCGATGATCTGCGGCGCAACATGGGCGTCGTTTTCCAGGAGAGTTTCCTTTTCAGTAACACCATCGCCGCCAACATCGCGTTTGGCCATCCCGACGCCAGCCAGGAAGAAATCGAGCGCGCGGCAAAAATCGCCGCCGCCCACGAGTTCATCTGCGCGATGCCGCGCGGGTACGACACGCTGCTGCGCGAAGGCGGCAAAGACCTTTCCGGCGGTCAGCGCCAGCGTTTGGCGCTGGCGCGCGCCATCCTTCTTGATCCGGCGATTCTGCTACTGGACGATCCAACGGCGGCGGTGGACCCTCGCACCGAAACCGAGATTCTGGCGGCGATTGAATCCGCGATGAAAGGCCGCACGACGTTGATGGTGGCCAGCCGCATCAGTACCGCACGTCGAGCGGACCGAATTCTGGTCCTGGAACGCGGGCGCGTGGCGCAATGGGGCACCCACGACGAACTGGCGCGCGTGGACGGGCCGTACCGACGCGCGCTCGAACTGCAATTCGCGGAGGGAACCGTCCGATGACCAGAAAACCGCGCGCCGCCATTGCTCATGTTCAACAGGAACGGGGAGAGGACGATGTCGAGCAACGCCCCCTGGAATGGGGATTGATCTGGCGGTTGTTCGGCTACACGCGGCCGTATGCGGCCAAACGCAATTGGTTGTTTGTGTTGGTGCTGGCGCGGGCGGTGCAATTGCCGTTGCTGGTTTGGGTGATGGGCGAAGTCATCAATGGCCCGATCACACGGCACGACCGGATCGGGACGTGGCGGGGAGCGGTCGGATTTCTCGCGCTGGCGGCCTTCACCCAGTTTTGCTTCCACTATCGCCAGCGGCTCGCGCTCGAACTCGGCGAGTCGGTCGTGCAGGACATTCGTCGGGACATTTTTGCCAAGCTGATGCAGATGCCGATGAGTTTCTTCAATCGTACCAAGCTCGGCAGTATCATCAGTCGGATGACCTCGGATGCCGAATCGGTTCGCGTCGGCGTGGCGGATGTCTTCTTCATCAGCGCGGTGCAGGGTGGGCAGATGCTGGTGGCCGCGGTGCTGATGCTCTGGTCAGACTGGGTGTTGTTTCTGGTGGTGCTGGCCATGGCGCCCGGTGTGGTGGCGTTGAATCGCCGGTTCCGAAAAATTCTCAGTCAGGCCTATCGGCGGGTGCTGGAGAACTGGAGCCGGGTCACCGCCACGCTGGCGGAATCGGTCAACGGTATCCGGGTAACGCAGGGATTCGTGCGCCAGGATGTCAATGCCGGTATCTTCGCGGAACTGATGCTGGACCAGTCAAAGGTTAACGTCGGAGTCGCCCGCGCTTCGGGCGTGTTCCTGCCCATGCTCGAGCTCAATGGCCAGATTTTTGCCGCCGCGCTGTTGTTGCTGGGTGGTTATCGGGTGCTGCATCCGCAGATCCAGATGTCGGTTGGCAACCTGATTCAATTTTTCTTTCTGGCCAACATCTTCTTCGGTTCGATTCAGCCGCTCGGCTCCATGTATAATCAGGCTCTCACGGCCATGGCGGGCGCCGAACGGATTTTCAAAATGCTCGACGCCGAGCCGGATTGGAAGGAACCGCCTCATGCCAGGCCACTGCCGCGGATGGAGGGGCGCATCGAGTTCCGTCATGTCTCGTTTGGTTACGGCGCAGATCGGCCGGCGCTCCACGATGTCAGTTTCACGGTGGCGCCGGGACAGACGGTGGCACTGGTCGGACACACGGGCAGCGGTAAAAGTTCCATCATCAATCTCCTGGCCAAGTTTTACCTTCCTGGTGACGGGGCGGTTTTGATTGACGGGTACGACACCCGCGACATTACCGCCGAGTCGCTGCATCGCCAGATGGGCATTGTCAGCCAGCAAAATTTCCTTTTTAGCGGAACGATCATGGACAACATTCGCGTGGGACGTCCGACCGCGACTGACGAGGAGATCGTGGCGGTGGTTCGTCAACTGGACTTTCTCGACATCATCGGTTCGCTCCCCTCGGGATTCGCCACGCAGGTCGGTGAACGCGGTGCCAGCCTTTCGCTGGGACAACGCCAGTTGGTTTGTTTCGCCCGCGCCATGATCGCCGAACCGCGCCTGTTGATTCTGGATGAAGCAACCAGTTCCGTGGATTCGCTGACCGAGGCGCGCATTCAAAAGGCGCTGGCCGCATTGTTGCGGGGACGCACCAGCGTTGTGGTTGCCCACCGCCTCAGCACCATTCGACATGCCGACCTGGTGCTCGTGCTCGACCGCGGCCAACTGGTCGAACAGGGTACGCACAGCCAACTGCTTGCCCTCGGTGGTGTCTATGCCGCCCTGCACCGGGAATTCAGCGGTTCGACGGAAACCTCGTAATCCGAAGTTGCGATGCCGTTTTTTTGCGTGTCCCCCCTGCGCGCACGTTCTGCTCGCTCGATGGGCGGCGCAGCGGTGCTCAAGCGGGCGGGCGATCGGCGAGGGCCACGGAGACATGGCTGTTGGGGATTTTCGACTGGAGGCTCTGGATGATCTGATTGATGATCTGTTGGACTTCGGCAACAGTTTTCCGCGGGTCAAATTCCAGGAAAATCTCCACATACACCCGGTTGCCGGCACGTCGGGATCGAATGCCGTGGAGCGCTTCATAGTCGTCAAAATGTCCCGCCAACTCCCGCAGGATCAGGAACTGGTGTTGCTCCTCCAGCGTGCGATCCAGGAGGTCGTACACAGAACTGGAAAACGTGCCAAACGCTGCCAGCAACAGCGAAACGCCGATGAGCAGGGAGGCGCACGGGTCGAGATACATCGCCCAGTGATAGCGGGACAGGGACATGCTGAGAATGAGCGCCAGCAAAATAAACGCATTGGCGGCGGCGCGGGAAACCAACAGCCGTCCCTGCGCCGCCATGGCTGGGGAATGCTCCCGTTCGGCAGCTCGTCGGCTCCGCCAGTAGAGGAAGGAGTTGATGCCGAGATAGATGATCTGGTCGGCCACGCCCACCCAAAGGCCGACGCCGGCGACGTGGGCGGGGGAAATAAAATTGCGAATCGCGTTGCCGAGAATGATCAACAGACACAGGATCATCAAAATCCCGACAAGAAGGCCGGATAGGTTTTCCAGTTTGCCAATGCCGTAGTCGAACTGGTGGGCGTTGCCGCGATTGACGCGGCGGATGGCCAGCCACGACAACAGCAGCGCGATGAATTCGAGGAACGTTTTCAGCGCGTCGGCCAGCAACACGGCGGAGTTGGAGGCGACGACGGAGACCACGCAAATGCCGACATCCACCAAACCTGCAATTACACCCACTCGCGCCGCGGCTTCCTTGTCGCGACCGGTGTCGTCGGGCAAGTGGCTCATGCCGTGGCGCTCCGCTGCCGCAGCGTGGCGTGTGATTCGTCGGGAGTGGAGTGGATCAGAAACAACGACGTCATGCCGGCCAGTTCGAAGACCTGTTGGACTTGCGGCTGGAGACGACAGAGCGCGAGGCCGCGCTGGGCGCGTTTGGCTTTTTTGGCACCGGCAAGGAAGACGCGCAAGCCGGCGCTGGCGACAAAGGTCACTTCACCGAGGTCAATCACGATGTGCTGCGCCGACTCGGTCTGCAGAAGATCGTCCAGAAGTTTCTCCAGTTGGGGAGCAGTTACGGCATCGAGGTGTCCTTTCAGGGCAATGGTGACGCCGGGCGGGTTGAGATGATGTTGGATTTCTAGCATGGGCAACTCAGGATAAAAATGGCGTCGGCAGAATCAAGACATATTCCATGTGTCTCATCGTGCAATGGTGAGCGTGACATGGTTGCATCCGTTGCGCCGCTCATAAGCGAGGGAGGCGACCAGTTGACGGACGATGTGGATGCCGAGTCCGCCGGGGAGGCGTTCGTCGAGGGTTTTCGGTAGCGGCGGCTCAGGGGCTTTCGAGGGATCGAACGCCCGCCCATCGTCTTCAATGTGGACGAGCAGGACATCGGGGCGAAGTTCGAGCGAGATGCGGCTGGGATTTGTCGGATGCCCGTACTGGACGGTGTTGGTGAGGAGTTCTTCGATGGCAAAATGGGCGGCATGAGCGGCTGTTTCGGGGGCGCCCGCTTGTCGCACCCAATCACCCGCCTCCTTGGCGGCGGCCGTGATGTCTTCGAGCCGGTTGGGCACGCAGCGCTGCCAGAAACGGGTTTGTTCCTTGCAATCTCGGTTTGGCTTCATCAAAATGCCGGGACCACTGTATGAACATCGGGCAGTTCACACAACAGAAATTCCTTCCAACGACTTTCTCGTCTTTCCTGTTTTCGGACAGAAGCGATGTTAGCGGCGCAGTCGGGGCGTCGGCGTTTGTTGAGGAGGTTCATGCGACGATCCTTTCTTGAATGGCGCCGTCCCTCGTTGACATTGCGGTTGGCGTTGTTGGTGTTGGTCAGCACGGGGTTTATCTTCGTAGTTGCCGCCCTTTACACGCATTGGGTGGCGCATCGCTTGTTATTGCAGGAAGCGCGGGAAAACATGCGCAATCTCGCCCGCCAGACCGTTCGTCATATTGACTCGATTTTGCGAAGCGTCGAACCCATTCCCGAATTGCTGGCCAATCGTCTTCAGGAGGGCACGCTGGAGCGTGCCGAGTTGGATCGTCTCTTGCGCTCGGCGGTGCTGGCCAACCCGCACATTTACGGCGCCACGGCGGCGTTTGCGATGGAGCCCTGCGCGCCCTATTACTACCGACGGGGCGATGGTTTGGGGTTCAGCGACTTGACTGTTAGCCATTACGATTACCGTTCCAAGGATTGGTACACGATTCCCAGAGAACAGAATCGGCCGACCTGGTCGGAACCATACTTTGACGCCGGGGGCGGTGAAACATGGATGGTTACCTACAGCGTTCCCTTCTATCGCGAGCGCGATGGTCAGCGCAAATGGGCGGGGGTCGTCACCGCGGACGTCCAGTTGGATCATCTTTCCGCGATTGTTTCCCGGATCAAACTCTACCGCTCCGGTTATGCCTTTCTAATCTCGCGCCGCGGCCAGTACCTTTCCTATCCGCAACGGGAGGTGATGTTCCGCGAAACCGTGTTCAGCCGAGCCGAAAAAAACGCCAACCCCCTGCAACGCGAGATTGGCCTGCGAATGACCCGCGGTGAGGAGGGTTCTGTACGGATCCCGTCCCGGCATTTGGGACGAATGTCCTGGCTATACTTTGCGCCGGTCCCGTCCAGCGGATGGTCGGTCGGTGTCCAGTTTGCCGAGGACGAGGTCCTTGCCGGCCTGCACACGATGGGGCAGACCGTGCTGGCCATCGGCGGGATTGGATTTGGGCTGTTATTGGCCGCCGTGGTGTTGGTGGCGAATCACGTCACGCGCCCCATTCGTCAACTGGCTCAACAGACCCGCGAGATCGCCCGTGGCAACCTCGACCACCGCATCCCAGAGGTGAACACCCGCGACGAAGTCGGCGAATTGACCCGCTCCTTCGAAAACATGCGGGTCGCCCTCAAGGAACACATTGCCAACCTCGCCCACACCACCGCCGCCAAGGAACGCATCGAGAGCGAACTGAAAATCGCCCGCACCATCCAACGCCACTTCCTCCCCAAACGATTCCCGCCGCTGCCCGAAAAAGCCCCGTTCGATCTCTACGCCGACCTCGAAGCCGCCCGCGAGGTCGGTGGCGACTTCTACGACTACTTTTTTCTCGATGCGGACCGCCTGTTCTTCTCCATCGGCGACGCCGCCGAGAAGGGGGTGCCGGCTGCCCTATTCATGGCGGTCAGCAAAACCCTCATCAAAGGAGTCGCCGAACAAAACCTCTCGCCCTCGCAGGTGCTGGAAAAGGTCAACCGCGAACTGTCGCAGGAAAACGAAGAACTCATGTTTATCACCGTCTTCTGTGGCATCCTCGAACTTTCCACCGGCCGCGTCCACTACACCAACGCCGGGCATCTTCCCCCCTTGCTGTTGCGGCCCGGACAGGAACCCGCCTGGGTGGAACTCCCTCACGGCCTGCTTCTTGGCGTGGAACCGGATACGACTTACCAGACACGCACCCTGACGCTCCGCCCTGGCGAGACGCTGCTTCTTTACACGGATGGCGTGACGGAAGCCATGAATCTCCGCAAGGAATTCTTTGGCGAAAACCGTCTCCGCACCCTCGCTTCGCAACTCACCAACGCGTCGTCACGAGAACTGGTCGAAACCATCATTGCCTCCGTGCAGCAGTTCAGCGGTGTTGTTGGCGCTCCCAACGATCAGACAGTATCCCTCTCGGCGGGACACCCTCTCCAAACCGACGACATCACTCTGCTCGCCCTGCGCTATCGCGGCCGGCTCTGAGCGCAGCTTCCAACCGTCGCATATCCTCCGGCAACGGCGCACAAAAGGTCATCGTTTGGCCCTGCTCTGGATGCGTTAGACTCAACACCGCGGCATGCAATGCCTGACGAGGAAACCGGACCCGCCCGCAAGGCCGCGGGTTGTACTTGCGATCGCCCACCAACGGCAGTCCGGCATGGGCGGCTTGAACACGAATCTGATGCCGACGTCCCGTCTCCAACCACAATCGTAACTTGGTGACGCCAGCCCGCGGAAACTCTTCGAGGACCTCGTAGCGGGTAACTGCTTCCACGGCGCCATCGGTGCCGGCGACAACGACGAACTGTTGCGACTCGTCCTCGGTCAGTTTGAGCCAATCCCGCCAGACCCCATGAGACCGTGGCGGCCGACCTTCAACAAACGCGACATACTCGCGGCGCATTGTGTGGGCGCTCACCTGTTCGATGAGATGGGCACGGGCGGAGGGGTTCATGGCCATACAGAATACGCCACTGGTGTGATAATCAATCCGGTGAACCACCAACGGCGTCAAATGACGATAGGCGGGCGGAAACGTCGGTAATTTCGCTGCAAGAATCTCAAGCGCAGATGCCTCACCCGTGGGCGCGGGTACTGCGAGAATCCCGGCGGCCTTGTTGACGACCGCCACGGCGGTATCGAGATGAAGAAGGGTGACACGCTCGTGAATCGGCAAACCGTTGCGACCGCAATTCAACGACGTGGCGTGTCGCTCCAGCAACCGCAGGGAGTCGCCGGGATCGGACACCAAATGGTGTGGCTGGCGGATGACGGTGCCGTTGACAGTGACGCGGCCCGCGGCGATCCATTGTTTGGCGCGCGTGCGCGGCGTATCCGGGTACTTCTCCAACAGCCAGTCCAACAAAGAACGGGTCGTCATGGCGTTGTTCCCGTAAGGGTGATGAGGGTGATCTCCGGTGGCGCGCCAACGCGCATGGGCGGCCCCCAGGTTCCGGTGCCGCGGCTGACGTAAATGGTTGTATCGCCATTGGTGAAAAGCCCGTCGGGAGTTTCGTAAATCATCTTCACAAGATAATGGAACGGCCAGAGCTGTCCCCGGTGCGTGTGCCCGCTGAGTTGAAGGTGGATGCCGAGCGATCGGAGTCGCTCCAACGTGGTGACCGGCGTATGAAGCAGCAAAATGGTCGGTTTTGACGAATCAATCCCGCGCAATACCTCGCCAATCGGCGGCGGCTTCTGGCCGCTGACGCGAGCGCCAACTGGGTCGTCGATCCCGATGAGTTGAAGGGCGTGATTGACGCTGACCCAGCGGTTACGAAGCAACGTTACGCCGGCGTCTTTCAGGAACGACTCCACCTTCTCGATCCCGGCAAAAAACTCATGATTACCCGTAACCGCATAGACACCATATCGGCCACGCAGACGCCGAAGAGGCGGAATCGCGTCTTCCATGTGCAACGCCTCGGCATCCACCAGATCGCCGGTAATGACAACCAGGTCGGGCTGTAACGCGTTGACCTTGTTGACGATTTTTTCCAGACGCGCGCCGCGCACGACCAATCCCATGTGAACATCCGAAATCTGCGCGATTCGCATCCCTTCCAGTTCGCTCGGCAGGTTCGGCATCCGGAGGCGTAGTTGGGTCACTCGGATATGGCTGGCTTCCACCAGCCCATACACGGTGATGACGACGGCCAGTCCCGTCACAAAGAGTGTGACACGAGGTCCATCCATGACCGAGCGGAACAGAAACAACCGCAACAGATCGCTGGCCAGCGTGACAAGCACCAGATAGACCACCATGCCCATCCAGACGGAACTGAACCAGTTGATCGCGGTGATCAGCCCCCCGTTCTCATGACGAAAAAGAAAATGGATCAGCGGAAACGACAAAAACAAAACCACAAACGCCAGTTGCAGAAGACGCAAGACAACCCCCTGCAGTTCCAGCGGCTTTAGCAGGCGCAACCAGATGTAGAGGTGCGCCAAACCATAGACCGACATGAAAATGACGATAAACAAGAAAAGTCCCTTGCTGGAATCTTTCATTTACTGGCGCGTGTTGTACAGGATTTGGCTTCGTTTCCCAAGAAACAAATGACGCCATCCCGAATCGTCGCCCAACCGTTCTTGTCTCTTCTCCCCCTGCACGATGGCAACACCGTTCCTCTTTTTACCGTAACTTGAATTTGGCAGTTTTCATCGAGCGGATCGCACGGATGCAGGACGTGGAGCAGACGAGCAAGTCGCGCAAGCAGGTCGAGGCTGGCGGCGAAGTGCACAGCGATTGCCGCAGACGACAGCGACGTCTCGCGGTGTTCGGCTTCACGTTCACGTAGCGAACGGGAACAGATGATCCAGAGCGCGTCGGCAAGATAGAGGAGGACTTGCGGCTGCTGGGGTTTGTTCCGCGGCGTCAACCATACCGGGAGAGCAGGCCACAGCGGTTGCGGCAGATGTTTCTCCACCGAAATCTCCTTGTGGAGGAAACATGTGTCTCTTGTTGCGTGGTGACAAATTACCCCACAGGAGGGTTCATCAAAATTGCCAAACTCAAGAACTGCTCTAAACAGTCGTAAGTACCCGCCAATCAAGACGGGTATTTCTCGGTCGAACGAACTTAGGTTAACATGATGCCTCATGCGACATGGCGCGATGTTCTTTCATGATACATTTGTTCATCACCACCGCCAGCCCGGCGGCGCGCGCCCGGTCGGCGGCGGCATTGTGCACGATGCCCTCCTGCATCCAGACCGCTTGTGCCCGCACAGCAATCGCGTCCTCGACAATTTCGGGAACGGCTTCCGGTTTACGGAAAATCACCACCATGTCCACCGCTTCCGGCAACGCGCGGAGGCTCGGATAGGATCGTTGACAGAGCGCGCCTCCGATGTTTGGGTTGACCGGTAACACGCGGTAACCGTGCTCCTTGAGATAGGCGGCCACCTGATAACTGGCACGGTCGGGGTTGTCCGACAACCCGACCACCGCCACCGAGCGGGTCGCTGTGAGCAGACGTCGAATCTCGTCGGTAGTCGCATTCCGCAGCGGCATTTCGCAGGCGGCGTTCATGATTCATGCTCCCGTGACACCGGCGGGTGCGGGTGGAGCAAGCTCGCGCAGCCGTTCTTGCAGCGCTCGCGGCGAGGGCAATCCGACCACTTGGTCAATAATCAGCCCGCCCTTGAACAGAATCAACGTGGGCACGCCGGTAATCTCGTAGGAAGCGGCCAGCGAAGGAGCTTCGTCCACGTTAATTTTCACAAACCGCACACGGCCGGCAAACTCCTGGGCGAGTTTTTCCAGAAACGGCGCGAGCATCCGACAGGGGCCGCACCACGGCGCGTAAAAATCCACCAGCACCAGCCCGCTATCTTGCCGTACCTGCGATTCGAATTCCGATTCGTTCAGTTCCAAAACATGGCTCATGTTTGTGTCCTCCTGTTGTTGACGGTACTGAGCCGCAAGAAGCGGGAAAGTTACAACCTCGGCTACTGTCGGATCGTTCGGGGGACGAACAACACCGGCACGGGTGCGTGGCGTAACACCGGTTCGGCTGTCGTACCGAAAAAGATCGTTCGCAAAACGGGTCTTGGTTGCGCGCCGAGCACGACCAGGTCTTGTTTTTGGGTTGTGATAAAGTGGAGGATCTGGTCGGCGGGCCGACCACGGCGCACCAACGGTTCAAGCGCGCATTGCGTCACACGCCCGCGTGGAATCCATCGCAGAGTTGTTTCAACGCATCAGCCGCGCGAGCGGTTTCCCCCGGTTCGGCTACATGCAACACAGTCAGTTGTGCATCAAATCGTGCCGCCAGAGCTGTCGCCATTTCCAAGGTAGCTCGTGCCGCGGAGGTGAAATTCACCGGGCAGAGGATCCGTTTCAACGGCGGCGTGCTGTCGGGATGTTGAACATCAATGAATTCATGCTGTTTCTCTCGCACGGCCAGCACGGGTACGGGAGCATGACGAATGACGTTTTCCGCGACCGAACCAAGCAGCAGTCGTTGTGCGCCGCCGCGGCCATGTGTGCCCAGTACGATCAAATCGGTTTGTTGACGGGCTGTTTCCAAAATCGCATCCACGGGGTGTTGCTCGACGATGCGAACCTCCACACGCAGCCCGTTGACCGCCTTGCCGAGCACGGTCCGTATGTGGTTGAGCAGGTACGAGCGCGCGCTGCGTCGCTGGGCGGTGAGTTGTTTCCGCAACCACGCATAATTGGCGTGAGTAAAATACGGCGGTAATTCAAATTGCGCGGCGTGCAAAACCAGCAACGTCGCCCGGTAGTTGTGGGAGAAGGCGGCGGCATATTTTAACGACAACGACGAAAGCTTGCTGAAGTCCACGGCACAAAGAATCTGTCGAGGGGCAAATTTCATCAAAGTTGACTCCTCTTTATCGGTTGGTTCATCCGTCCCTGGGAACCGGGCGTCACCGTCGCGCGACGGTGACGCCCAGTCAGGGAGGTTACGGTTTCGGACATTTCTTCAGACACATGAACCAGTCGAGACATTTCACATCGGGATCGGGTTTCTCGACGCGTTCCTTGGCGACGCCACACGAACCCGGCGGCGGCACGATCACGTCGTCACCGGGCTGCCAGTTGGCGGGTGTGGCAATGTTGTATTGATCGGAATACTGCATCGCGATGAGCAGGCGCTTGATCTCGTCCATGTTGCGGCCATTGGAGAGCGGATAATAGAGAATAGCCCGGATGGTTGCGGCCGGGTCAATGATGAACACGGCTCGCACAGCCTGTGTGTTGCTCGCACCGGGTTGCAACATGCCGTAGGCACGCGCCACTTCCATCGTGAGGTCGGCGATCACCGGGAAGGTGACTTCGATGTTCTTCATGCCCTTGTATTCGATTTTCTCTTTGATCGTCCGCAGCCAGGCGATGTGGCTGTAGTGGCTGTCAATTGAGAGGCCGAGCAGTTTGCAGTTGAGTTTCTCGAACTCGGGCTGCATTGCCGCGAAGGTCATGAACTCCGTTGTGCAGACCGGCGTGAAATCCGCCGGGTGCGAGAAGAACACAACCCACTTACCCTTGAAGTCATCAGGGAAATTGATCGGCCCCTGCGTTGTGTGTGCCTTGAACGACGGCGCTTTCTCGCCGATCAGTGGCAAGCGTTGCGACGTGGGTTCTGTCATAGTTCTGATCTCCTTTCGTTTTGGTTTTTATAGTTTCCGTTTCTCGAACCAGACAAACAACGCGAGCGTGCCGGCCCAGAACAACGGAATGATCACCCAGCGTGACACGCCGAGCGTTTCGGGCCAGCCGATCTTGCCGTAATCTTTCCACGCCAGCACGGTGCTTTTCAGCAACGGGAATAACTCGGCAAACAGCGCCGCACCGACCAGCATCCCCAGTGCGGCGAAGATCGCATGCCATCGCCCTTCGCCTACCGCACCAACCGATGTGCCGGGACAATAGCCCATCACCGCCCAGCCCGCGCCGAACAGGATGCCACCCAGCACGACGCCACCGAGGTTCATCGGCTTGTGGCTGAACTTGAGCAGACCCAAATCTGCCAGCAGGCCGATCCCGACCATGCCGACCAGAATCGCTGACATCATGAACTTTAGAATCGTCATGTCCCGCAGCAACATCGCGCCGACCTGTTTGTCGAATCGCAGCACCCGTCCCTTCTGCAACAGAAAACCGAACAACAAGCCGGTTACCAGGCCGAGGAGTTGCTCATTCATGACCGCGTTCTCCTGTAGATCAGACGGGCAACCAACACGCCCGCGCCAAAGAAAAACACCAGCGCCACCAAACCGCTGACCGACAACTGCATCATTCCGCTCAACCCGTTGCCGCTGGGACAACCATCCGCCAGACGGGCGCCGATCATCGCGACAATGCCACCGAAAAACGCACCCAACGCACGTTTCCACACCGACGGTCCGAATCGTTCGGCCCACACGGGCGGCACGCTTTCGAGCTTGAAACTCTTGTCGGTCAACGACGCCGCCAGTGCGCCAAAAAAGATTCCTACGACCAGCATAAACTGCCAGTCCACCCGCACCTTTTCCTTTTTGAAATACTCGTTGTCAGCCACGCGCTCGGCAGCGACCGTGCGTTCCAGCAACCCGGCGGCGCGCACAAAGGTCGTAGAGGTACCCAGATAATTGGTTTTGCCCATGACCACCGTCGTTGCCCACGCGGAGACAACGGCCAGCAACCCGGCCAGCGCGCCGGCCCAATAGGGGTTCCAAGCTCCTTCAGGCGTTTTCCATTTCATGCGTCGAGTTCCCCTGGGTTGGTTTTTATCGTCAAGACGGGGCTGTATCCGTTGTCGCGTTTCGCGAGTGTTTCTCCAGTAATTCTGCTGCCAGTTCCACGCATCCAGCGCAGGTAAGCGTTTTGGCTTTTCGGATTTCCCTGCACTTTACGTGGCCACCTGATTTCTCCGAAAACGATTTTTTGATTGTCTCCGCCACCGACGTCTCGGCAATCGCACAACTGGCATAGAGCGCGCCGCACAAGCCGTCGGGTGCCCGCCCTCCGCCGTATGCGGAAAATAATTCTGCATTTGCAGGGCGACCCGGATTCGCGGTGTTCCATGCGAACACGACCGATTGAGCGCAATTGCCCCGGCGCTGACGATAATGTTCACTGGCCGTCTTTTTCATGGGATCAGTCACCCGAACTGGTCTATTTGTTCCTTACTGAACCGGATGCTGATAAAAAGTTACAACTTCACAGGTTCATGTGCTTTCTTTCCGTGGACGCGCTCATACGCCTGGCAGAACGGGCACAAGCCTTGTTCGATGTTTTTGACCAGACGGTAGGCCGCGCCTTTCTGTCGCCGACGCGCGGTGCGACAGACCGGGCAGTTCTCGCAAACTTTGGCAAGCGCAAGATCGAGTTTGGTTGGATTCATGGTTCGATTCGTTCCCGTTGTTCTATGATCGGGCGCTCCAGGTTGGCCAGACAATCGAACAAAGCGATTTTGAACGAGGCCGGGCCATGGGCTTGTTCCGCCGCCAGTTCCGCAGCGATACCGTAACAGGCCAATGCCGCCGCTGCGGCTTGACTCCGATTGGCGGTGACGGCCGCAAACGTGCCGATCAGCGATGTCGCCATGCAGCCGGTGCCGACAACGCGCGTCATCCAGTCGTGCCCGTTGTAAATCCGATAAAGTTCCCGCTTGTCAGCGACAATATCCACCTTTCCCGTGATCACCACGGTTGCATGATGACGAACTGCCAGCGCTTGCGCCAACGCCGCCAAATCCAACGAGACTTCAACCGCGTCAACGCCTTTGGTTTGCACGTCAGCCCCGCCAACCCGCGCCATTTCCGATGCGTTTCCTTTGATGATGTCAATCTGGACCGCCTCAAGCAATTCGAACACTTTCCGGTCACGGAATTCCGTGGCCCCGCAACCGCAGAGATCCAGAATCACCGGAATCCGCTTCTGATTCGCGCTGCGGGCGGCCTGTTTCATCGCGGACACCAGGTCCGCAGTTAGCGTGCCGATGTTGAGGACCAATGCGGAGGCGATCCGCGTCATGGCGACGACTTCTTCCTCTGCATGCGCCATCACCGGTGATCCACCCACGGATTTGACGATTTGTGCGCAGTCGCTGATCGTCACCCAGTTCGTTATATGGTGCACCACCGGCGCTTGCCGTCGCACCATTTCCAATAGTTCGTATGACCTCGACATGGCACTCGCAAAACCAGATAAACAATTAATGGTCGCACAGATTGACCCCGTTGACCAGCGTGCCGTCGAGGTAGGCGATAACGAGGTTTTCGGGTGTGTCCACCGGCGCGCCGACCACGACCTGCACGCCGTTTTGCGCAAACAACTGTTGCGCCCGCTGGCCCATGCCGCCGGCCAGAATGACGTTTGCGCCCTGCTCATGCAACCAGCGCGGCAACACGCCCGGCTCATGCGGCGGTGGCGTGAGGTGTTTCGTGGATTTGATTTGCTTCGTGGCCGGGTCGGCCTCGATAAGCGCGAACTGCTCGCAATGCCCGAAATGGGCGCAGAGTTTTCCGTTGGCTACAGGGATGGCGATTAACATATGGGTTTTTCCTTTGTTTTGGTGGGTTGGTTGTTGATGAATTCAAAAATCGCGCCGGTGCCGCAAGGCCGGTAACGATCCGCGAATGCTTCAGCCAGCGCCTTCATGGCCGCCTCGCCCGTGCAATGTGCCGGTGCTACCAGCATCGGACGATGTTCCTGCAACCGGACAATCGTCCATGCCAATCTCGACGGACTGGCGACGCGCAGGTGCATCCCGCCAATCACCGCCCGCAATGGCGCGTTATCGGTCAGGTCGCGGATGTGATCGAGCGTGTTGATCACCCCGGCATGGGCGCAGCCGAGCAGGACTACGAGACCGCCGCCGGTCACCAAATACAACGCTTGATCGTCCACAAGCGGGTCCGGTTGTTGGCCGCTGGGGGCGAGGAAGAACGGCTCTGGTTCGGCGGTTTCTTCGGGATGCCGACGCGGCACGTAACCGGTGAGCCAGACTCCCGGCAGGATTTCCGTGGGCGCATTGGTATAGCGTAGCGCAGGCATGTGTTGCCCAATTAATTCGCGGACAACCCGTGGCATACCGATTTCTTTGGCTCCGGTGACATTGACACGATAGCGTGCCGCCAACGCGCCGTCGTGCAGATAGAGCGGAGTCGCGTCCGGTGTCTTCCACGCTTCCGGTAAACCGCCGGTATGATCGTAATGGCCGTGGCTGAGCGCAATCGCTTCGGTTTGCGCAAGATCAATGCCCAACGCCGCTGCGTTGGCGTGCAACACCTGACCCGCCCCGGTATCGAACAGCAACTTGTGTCCGCCCATTTCAATCCAGCAGGCAAAACCGTGTTCGGTTCGCAGGTCAGCGCGTTGCGTCGTGTTGTCGGCGAGAATGGTGAGGCGTGTCATGTGGGTTTTAGCGTTGCCAAGGCGGCTTTCAATGTGTTGGCGGCCAGCAGGCCGCAATGTTTCGAGTCTTCGGGGATGTTGCCGGCGGCGGCCAAGACATCGGCCTGCGTGACCGCAGCCACAACCTCGACCGGTTTGCTTTCAGCCCATTCCGCCGCAGCGCTGCCGCAACGGATGGAAGCCTCGCAGCCGTCGGTGGTGAACATGGCGCGTTTCACGCGGCCATCTTCGACGCGCAGCCAAAACTCCATCGTGTCACCGCACGGCCCGGTGATCCGTGCGTTGGCATTTGCGCCACGCAACGGGCCGAAGTTGGCTGGCACGACGCGTACAGGTTTCAATTCAGTGATTTGCATAGGCTGTTCCATATTCGGTGAATTTGTTGCGCTGACGGGCCGTCGCTGAACTCGACGACAGACTGTCCGTTGATTTGGGCCGCGGTTACCGCGCAGTCGTACGGAATCCGTGGCAAAATCGTCGCTCCATCGGTTGCGGCGTGTTCTTCGATGCGGGTAGCCGCGTCGGGATTGATGTCCCACTTGTTCACACAGACAAACACCGACACGCCGAAATGCCGGGCGAGTTTGAGCACACGTGCCAAATCGTGTTCCCCCGACACAGTCGGCTCGGTCACGGTCAGCACCGCGTCTGCTCCGGTCAGCGAAGCAATCACCGGGCAACCAATCCCCGGCGGGCCGTCCACGATGATCCATTCCTTACCGTCGCGTTCGGCTAACCGTCGCGCCTCGGTGCGGACCTGGGTGACCAGCTTGCCCGAATTCTCGCTGCCGGGGTTGAGCCGCGCATGCACCAGCGGCCCGAACCGGGTGTGCGACACGTACCATTCGCCGCAACTACGTTCGGGAAAATCTATGGCGTGGGCTGGGCAAAACGCCACACACACGCCGCAGCCCTCGCACACCGACGGATCAATTCTGAACGTGGCCTCGCCGGCATCTTTGCCGTCCATCCACACCGCATCAAACCGGCAATGCGCCAGACACGCGCCACAGCGCAGACAATCGGCCTGACGGATTACGGCTTCGTGTCCGCTGCGAAACTCGTGTCGGCTTTGGATTTCGGGGTTCAACACCAGATGCAGGTCGGCGGCATCCACGTCAGCATCAGCGAACACCGCATTCTTGGCCAGCGCGGCGAATGACGCCGTGACACTGGTCTTGCCCGTGCCTCCTTTGCCGCTGAGGATGACGAGTTCTTTCATGGCTGACTTGTCGTTGGTAGGGGGCGACCACCGGGCGCGCCGGTGCTGATTGGTTCGCGGACAGGATGGTGGTCAGTACCTACCTCGAATAACAACCGTCGGAATTTTTCTCGCAACTCCGGTAGGGCGTTGATCGCCGTCTCGCCGCGCGAATATGCCTCGGCGATGCGACGGTCTTCCTGGAGTTGGAGTCGAACCGAGATGTTCTCTGCCCGGCAATACTCCATCACCCGGTCGTCGCCGGCATCGGCGCGGTTGATGATGACGCTGAACGACCGTCCCAACTGGCGCACCGTGTCCAGTGCCAGTTTCAAATCGTGCAACCCAAAGGGCGTCGGCTCAGTGACCAACAACACATGATCGGCATCACGCACGGTGGCAACCATCGCGCACGAAGTGCCGGGCGGGCAGTCGAGGATGGTGAGTTGATCTGATGTTGCACAGCGTTTCACCGCGCGGATCACCGTTGGCGCAAGCGGTTGGCCGACGTGGAGACTGCCGTTTACGACCGCGATGCCGTTGCTTGTGCCTTCCTCGACCACACCAATCTCGCGTTCGACCTCACGGATCGTGTCGGTCGGGCAGACCTTTGCGCAGCCGCCGCAACTATGACAAAGCTCCGGGAAGATGACAGCTTTGCCTTTCAGCATGGCGATGGCGTTGAACTGGCAAAGCTCCCGGCATTTGCCGCAGCCGTCGCATTTTGCCGTGTCCATCACCGGCACCAGCACGGTGACCGGCTCGCGTCGCTGAATCTGCGGTTTGAGGAACAGATGGCAATTGGGTTCTTCCACATCGCAATCGAGCAACCGCACCGGTTGTTTGGCCGACAACGCCAGACAGAGCGCGACCGTGGTCTTGCCGGTGCCTCCTTTGCCGCTGGCAACTGCAAGTCTCATTGGTGAGCGCCTCCATGGTTTTTCACCCACAACAGAGGAAAGACGATGTCGCTGGTGCAACACGGAATCCACACGGCGATGAACAGGAACACAGCAATCAAGACCATCGTCGCGGCGTTGACCTCCGTGCCAAGCGCCATTGTGATGTGAAACAGCGATGCCCATGTGCTCAGCAACACGTGGCCGGCGTGGGTGAAATGTGTGTGCGGTCGGAAATATCCCCACGTAATGCCGGCCAGCGCCAGCGGATTGACCAGCCACCATTTCTCGATGAAGCCCACGTGTGCGTGTCGGTGGGGCAGTTGCAGTAGCCATTCGCCGACAAACGGGATCAGCGAGTCACTGACCGTGGCGATACCCACCGAGCCGACGTAACCGACGCTGAACGTTCGCCACCAGTTGCCGGTAGAGTGACGACGGTACATGGCAGCGGTCACCAGCGCGCTCAGCAACACATGCGCCGGGTGGCAAATCCAAAACAGTGTGGTGGAGACCTGTCGCGGCACTTGCCAGACGATGATCAGCGCCATCAATACAATGCCGGTCAGTGTCCCCAGCGCCGTGTACGGTGCGTGCGCACACAACTCTCCCCAAATCACGCGGCCGTTCATGCGCACGCCTCCGGTTCGGTTCGAGAAGAGCGAGCCAACACCTGCGTGCCGACCGCAACACCCACCTGCGCGGCGACGACCGGGCATTTGGCTTTGAACAGGAAAAAGATGTTGCGCGGACACTCATTAAGCGTTTCGTTATTGCCCTGGCCCTTGGCCAGAATCAGGTCCGCTTCGTCGAAGTGTTGCCGAAACTCGGTCGAACACTCCTCGAGAATTGTGCCCGGCGCGTCCGAACCGTTGTCAATCACCGCAAATGCCTCGGTCAATCCCACGGCCTGCGCGTCGGCACGGGTCGCGTCATTGAGCACGGGCGTGCCGCGCACGGCCACAGTCACGCGCGCCGGCCAGAGTTGTTCGAGCAACAGCCGGTCGAAGACGATTTCCCCAGCGTTGTCGGCCAAATACAAAATGCGGCTGGCGCGCACCATTGCCTGACGGAACGCACTCCAATCGCCCACAAACGGTTCGTCCAGCGCGTGCTGGATCGCCACGCGCAAATCCGATTCCGTCAGGTGGCCGTTGACACCGAAGTCAATCACGTTGCCGGCCACGGCGAGCCGGGCCGCCAGCGCCAGCGGATCGGCAGCACCGTTCACCAAGGTTCTCAGATCCGGCAACAGCTGCAACGCGGCTTGATTCCAACGATCCTTGGCAGCGCGATACGGATCGGCCACGCCGGCCAGTTTCCGGATGTAGCGATGCACACGTTGCGCCAGCACCGGCGGCGAATCGTTCATGTCCATGACGGCCGCCCATTGCAGCACGGTTCGCAGTACCTGTTCTTGCACGACCGGGGAGGCCGAGGCAATACGGACCGCTTCCAGACTTTGGCGCACCACGCAGGGGATGCAATCGAGGGTCGTTTTCATGCGCCGACTCCGTTGCGGTGGCGCGCGCCGCGTTGCCACGCAGTGGCTTCGTCCACGTCGTCCAGCCAGCCGTTGCGGGTATTCGGAATACAGTCGAATCGGGCGCAATACGGCTTGATGTCGAGCAACGGTGTGCCATCGAGCGCATCCACGTGGTCGAGATACAGGATGTTGCCATCGCGGCGCTCCAGTTTCACGATACTCAATCCGATTGGATTTGGGCGGCAGGGTGCGCGCGTGGCGAACAGGCCGTGTTCCACGTCTTGCAAAAACGGTTTGACCACCAGCTTTGATGATGGCGCTTGGTGCAGGTGATAGATCAGATAAATGTGTGAAAACCCTTCCAAATCACGCAACCCTTCGGCAAACTCCGGAAAAATTTCCGCCTGCCCACGGCAACCGTCAGCAAAGACCGATTGAATCGGCACCTGCTCCGGGCTCGTGTGCTCGCTCCGAATTACGCCGATGGGATGGCAGAAGAGACTCACGCCCAATGGCCTTCCACGTCGGCGCTGGTGGCCGGTTTGAGTTCGCCTTTCTGGTAACGCGCGACAGCTTCTTTTGCCGTGCCGGTGGCGCCGGTGACGACTTGAATCCCGGCGGCTTGCAACGCGCGAAACGCCTTTGGCCCACAGTGACCGGTGATAACCACTTCCACACCCAGTTGCGAAACGGCTTCCGCCGCCTGAATGCCGGCACCCTGCGCGGCATTCAGGTTGGGCGTGTTGTCATGAACGGTAACGTTGCCGGTAACGGTGTCCACCACGACGAATCGAGCGGCGCGTCCGAACCGGGGATCGAGCGGCGCGTCCAGTGACGCGCCGCTCGCAGTGAGGGCGATTTTCACTTTTTCTCCGTCTCCAGTTCGTTCAGCTGCTGGCGAACGGCATCGAGTTGGGCCTGCAACGCCTCAGCCTGTTTCTCAAGCCATTGCTTCGGCGTGGCTGCCGGCAGGGGTGCGCCCCAACCGCCGCGCATCCAGCCGGGTTGGCCGGTTGCCCAGAAGCGATTCCGCCAGCCGCGTCCACCGCCGCGGCCAAACCCGCCGCCCCAGCCGCGGACAAATCCCGGTGCGCCAAACCCGGCGCAATAACCCAGCACCCGACCGGTCATCGGTCCGGCTCCCATTGGTCCAGTTCCATCTCCTCGTGGCATGATCGCACTCCTTTCGTTGGTTGTTTGGTTTACGCGCGGGTCATCCGCGACCCGCATTTCGGACAAACTTTCTGGTTGCACGGTTCGCCCGGCACGTGTGGCACGCGTTCGCCGCAGTTGGGGCAGACACACTCACCGGGCGCGCCGCCTCGACCGCTGGGGCCGCCGCCGCCACGGCGCATTCCACATCCGCACGGGCCGCGGCCCATACCTCTTCCTTGACCTTGTCCTGCTGGCATACTCTCATCTCCTTTCATTACGACCGGGCCGCCTTCGATGCGCAGCGCTTTGCCGTGTAGAAGGGCGTCGGCCACTTTCTTGCGGGCGCTTTCGACGATGCGCGCGAAGGTTGCCCGCGAAATCTTCATTTGTTCGGCCGCCTGTTCCTGGTACAGACCGTTGAAATCGGCCAGTCGTAAAGCTTCCAGTTCGTCGAGCGTGAGCACGATTTCCTCCAGGGCGCGCAAGGGCGTGCCGGCCGGTTTAAAATACGTGGCGCCGGGGGTGAACCCGACTTGTCGTTGGCACCAGGGACGAGGCATGACAATCCTTTTCGGTTATGAGCATATGCTCATAACAAAAGGTTGTCAAGCGGGGAGGTTTTTGCCGGTAGTGGTGATGACGAGTTTGCCGTGTTTGACGCCTTTGGCGGCGATCAGTTCGTCGGCGAGATGTTTGATTTCGGCGGGGTGGCCGCGGACGGCGAGGATTTCGAGGCAGTTGTCGTGGTCAAGATGGCAGTGCAGGGCGGAGATGATGACGGCGCGGTGTTCGTGTTGGAGGTCGGTCAGGAGGTCCTGGAGGTGGTGACGGTGGTGGTCATAGACCAGGGTGATGGAGCCGGCGATTTCGTCCTGGCCGAGTTGTTGTTGGTGTTCGACCAGTTGGTCGCGGATCATATCGGCCACAGCCAGCGAGCGGTTGTGGTAGCCTTTCTCGCGCATCATTCGGTCGAAGTCGTGCGCGAGTTGGCTCGGGATCGAGACGCTGAAGCGGATGACGGTTTGTTTCATGGTCAGACTTCACCTCGTTCCATCCATAGCGGGGTGGCGATGAACCAGAGTGCCGTGGCTGCATTGAGCCAGAGCTTCATTGGGGCCAGTTCGAGGCGTCCGGCAAGGTACAAGATGGGCGCCAGCACGACCACTGCCAGCGCGGTCCAGGAAACGATTTGTGCCAGTGTTTTCATGCGTTTGTCTTTGCGGTTTCTCGTTGCATTAGTTTGCTCAGCAGCACGTAGAGTATGGCAGCCACGAACCAGCCGGGCAGGCTGACAAAGAAGATCTGTACGCCGGCGAATTGGACCAGCGCCCAGCAGGCGGCCAGCGTCAGCAACCAGGTCAGTCCCGCCGCCCAGTTGATTCCGGTACCGGCTTTTTCGGCGTAGTACGGTTGGAAGCCGAACCGTTGGCTCAGCCAGAAGTCCACAAACACCACGGCACCCATGGGCATCAATAGCATGCCGTACAGCGCGACGAAACCGAGCAGTTTCATGGCGATGGCGGGAAACAATCCCGCGATGGCGGCAATGAGGCCGGTGACCAGGGTGACGGTGTATCGGGAGCATTGGGGTAGGATGGCCTGAAAGGCCATGCCGGCGCGGTAAATCGTCGGGTTCGCCGTCGTCCATCCGGCGATGATGACGCAGATCAGTCCGGCAAGGCCGCAGGCACGGTAGGCCAGCGGACCGGGGAGCACGGCGGTGTTGGTGGGTTCCTGATGCAGTTGAAGGGCATACAGCAGCGAGGCGCTGAGCCAGGCGAGGAAATGTCCGAGGTACATGCCGGTGGCGGAGGCGACCCCGTACCAGGAGTGTCGGGCATAGCGCAGCACGGTGAGGTCCGACATGCCGATGTGCATGGCCATGTTGCAGAACCAGGCGAAGAACATCACGTGCCAGAAGGTGAACTTCACTTGTCCGGGCAACGGCGCGCCGCCCTTCCACAAGTGCGTTTCAGCCAGTCGCCAGAGGTCGCCGAGCGAGTGAATTTGCGTGCCGGTGACGTCAATGAACTGTTTCAGCGCAACCAGTCCGAAGGCGATGAAGACCGGTGTCATCCAGGGGGCGGCGATGTTGGCGATGTGGGCCACCATTTTGTATCCGTAGGCGGCGACGATGGCGATCATGGCGCCGATGGCGAGGACGGCGATGACCCAGCCGACGCTGTTGGGCCAGAGATCGTTGAGGCCCGGCATGGGGAAGTGGAACCAGACGCCGACGGCGGTGGCCGAGACAGTGACCATGGATCCGGCGAGGAAACAGAACATCACGCCGTTGGCGAGGTTGTAGAGTGTGACCAGTTTGCGTCCGCAGATTTTTTCCAGTTGATAGTACAGTGTTAGCCGTGCGTGGGTGGCGATGGGAGCGGTGAGAAACGTCCAGCTCAGGACGGCCAGCAGATTGCCGACCAGCAGGCCGATGATCACGTCGAATGCGCTGACGCCCGCCGCCACAAACAGCGGGCCGATCATCAGTTCTGTGCCGGCCGTGTGTTCGCCCGCGTACATGCCGACGAAACTTTTGAAGCCCAAGAGCGCCCGTTCGGGCACGGGTTGACGTTCAAACTCTTCGGCACCGTGGTGATGTTGTTCGGTCGTTGGTTCGGGCATTGGTTGTTGCCTCCTCAGAGCCGTTTCGACAGGACGTATTTTTCGTAGGATTTGACTTCCGCCAGCCAGGCGTCACCGACGGGCACGTTGTGACGCGCGCAGTAGTAATCCCAGACCGCGCCCGACGGTAGCGTTTTGGCTTCTTCCAGCAGGGCCAGGCGGGAGGTGTAATCGCCGGTTGCTTCGGCGGCGCGGATCTTTTCCACCGGCATCAGCATCGCCAGCAACAGTGCTTTCAACATGTTGCGGGCGCCAATGACCCAGGCAGCCACGCGGTTGATGCTGGCATCGAAATAATCGAGGCCGATGTGGACGCGTCGCAGGTAATTGTTCCAGACGATTTCCTGTGCGATGGACTGCAACTCATCGGTCAAGGTCACGACATGATCGCTGTCCCAGCGGACGCCGCGGCTGACGTGCAAGAGGATTTCGTCCAGGTGCGTGAGCGTGGCGGAAATCTTGTCGGCGATGGTTTCGGTCGGGTGATAGTGCCCGGCGTCGAGTGTGAGCAATTTGCCGTGGCGCACGGCGTAGGCCAGGTAGAACTCGTGGGAGCCGACGACATAGCTTTCGGTGCCAATGCCGAAGAGTTTCCCCTCGATGGCGTCGAGGTTGTATTTCGGACTGATTGGCTTTTGGAAAATGGCGTCGAGCGAATCGGCGAGGCGTTCGCGCGGCGAGCGACGGTCGGCGGGGGTGTCTTTCATGCCGTCGGGAATCCAGATATTGGTGACGCAGGTTTTGCCGAGGGCTTTGCCGATGGCAGCGCCGATTTCGCGGCAACGGATGCCGTGTTCGATCCAGAAGCGGCGGATGTTTTTGTCGGGGTGAGAGAGGGTGAATCCGTCGGCGGCTTTTGGGTGGGAGAAGTAGGTGGGGTTGAAATCCATGCCCATGCCGTTTTTCTGGCACCAAGCGATCCAGTTTCGGAAATGTTCGGGCTGGATTTCGTTGCGGTCCACTTTTTTCCCGCCGGTTTCGGCGTAGAAGGCGTGGAGGTTGAGGCGGTGTTTGCCGGGGATGAGCGAGAGGGCCTTGTCGAGGTCGGCGCGGAGTTCGTCGGGGGTGCGGGCTTTGCCGGGGTAATTGCCGGTGACGGCGAGGCCGCCGTCGAGGGTTTGTCCCAGGTGTTCGAAGCCGCCGACGTCGTCGCCTTGCCAGCAGTGCAATGAGATGGCGATGGTGGCGAGTTGTTGGAGGACCGCGTCGGTGTGGACGCCCCATTCTGCGTATTGTTCCTTTGCGAGACGATACGCTGTCTCAACCTTGCGCGTGTTCATGGTGAGTGCGGAGGGTTCTAGGCCAAACTCAGTGTTGGCGCAAGCGCAATGTTTTCTGTTTTGGGAATCGGTGGGGAGGTCATGCGCCCCAGGTGGTGAAGTTGAAAAAGACGAGTACTCAGCGGATGGGACAGCTACAAGCTAAGCTTCGAGTTTTCTCCCAAGCTGCACCTGCCTGCCGCCCTGTGGGGAGAATGGCGGCAAGCGTGGTGGTGGTGAAACTGTACGAGCAAAGCCCCGCTCGCGCCGCCGGTATGTCCGAGGATATGGTCATCGTGGCGCTCGACGGGCAGACAGTGCGGTTGCGAGACGAGTTTTTTGATTTTGTTCGCGCCCGCAAGCCGGGAGATGAAGTGCAGGTAGGCGTCCTGGAGGCCGGCAAGAAAACGCCCCGCGAGATTTGCGTGCGTTTGGAAGGTTTGTAACCGTTAGCGGCGACGGTGGCGTTGCCGATGGACGGCGGGGGGCAGGCCGGTAATTTTCTTAAACAACCGCGAAAAGTAGTACGGATCCTCAAACCCAAAACGCCGCGCGATGTCTTGAATTTTTTCATCGGTGGTGGCCAGTGCCTGGCTGGCAGCCTGAACGCGCAACCGCAGAAAATACGCCATCGGCGGATACCCGGTACGACGGCGAAACAGTTCCGTGTAGTGCGTCGGCGACAGTCCCGCCACGCGCGCCAACTCGGCCACCATCAGAGGACGGGTAAGATTCTGACGCATGAATTCTACGGTGTGGTCAATGGCAGCCGCGCCGTGGCGTCGGGCGGAACTGACCGGTTGTTGCAGAAGGTTTAACAGGCTGAAGACCAGCCGCAACGTGGCCGACAGGTTCCAGAGGATGGCCGTTGAGTAGCCGTATTGAAGGCGGGCGAGCATGGATTCAAAATGACAGGCGACTTCCCCCGCCGATTGCACGCCGAGCAGGGGACGGTCGGGTGTGATTCCCAGCGCGCGCAATTGCGCCGTCGTTTCCGCGCCCGTGAAGTGGGTCCAGTAAATGGACCACGGGTCGCGTTTGGTGGTGCCATACGAATGCGCCTGTCCGGCGGGAATGACAACGATCTGGTCTCGTCCCACCCGCCACGTGCGATGCCCAAACCGGCACCACCCGCTGCCACCCACGCACAACATGAGAATGTGCTCGGACAACCCCCGTGTCCGCACCACCATGTGCCCGGCCGCGTGTGGGAAGTGTCCGACCGCCGTCGGCAGCAGTCCGCCCAACAACGGGTGGCGAACGGCCTCGCGGATCACCGGCGGGGGCAGGACAACATGTCGTTCGCCCTTGAAGCCATGCGGCTTGATTTCAAACGACGATTTCATGCGGTGGTGAACTGTTTGCAGCCTAACGGAACATCGTAGGAAACTCCATCCCCTTTTCCGTCAATTGTCCATTTGACCGGGACCGAGTTTGTGCTTGAATCGGCGCGACGTCACTCACAGCAAAGGAACACTCTATGGCTCTGAATTGGACGGATATCGCGGTTTTCTGCGGTTTTTACGCGATCATTATTGGCGTCAGCCTCTACAAGAGTCGCCGCGAGGTCAACAGCGAAGATTATTTCCTGGCGGGGCGCGGCCTGACATGGTGGTTGATCGGTATCTCCATTGTGGCGGCCAATATTTCGACGGAACAATTTGTCGGCATGGCCGGGCAGGGTGCGGGCGGTGTCGGGCTGGCGGTGAGCAACTGGCAACTGGCCGGCACGGTGGGCATTGTGCTGATTGCGTTTACGTTGCTACCGAAATTCTTGAAGGCCGGTATTTACACGATGCCGGAGTTTCTGGAGTATCGGTACAATGCGGCGACGCGGGCATTGATGGCACTGATCACAGTAATCATTTACGCGACGGTACTGCTGACGGCGGTGTTGTATTCGGGCGGGATCACGTTGCGGACGATTTTTGGGATGAACCTGACGACGGCGGTCTGGATGATCGGTATCATCGCGGCGGTGTACACAACGTGGGGCGGATTGAAGGCGGTGGCATGGGCGGATTTGTTTCAGGGTGGGGCGTTGTTGCTGGGCGGCGTTGTCACGTTTTTTCTTGGCCTGAAAGCGTGCGGCGGCTGGGAATCATTCACGGCGCATAACGCCGACAGACTTCACATGATCCTGCCGGCCGAGCATCCGGGGTTGCCGTGGACCGGCGTATTGTCGGGCATGGGAATCGTGATCGTGTATTATTGCGGGCTAAACCAGTTTATCGTCCAGCGCAATCTCGCCGCCCGGACACTGCATGACGGGCAGTTGGGGATGATTTTTGCCGGGGCATTGTGGTTGCTGGTTCCGTTTGCGATTGTGATGCCGGGGATCATGGCATTTCAACTTTATGGCGGCGACATGGCGAAACCAGACGAAGCGTTCCCGACGTTGATCAAACATCTCATTCCGTCCGGGATGCGCGGGTTTATTTTTGCGGCGATTGCCGGGGCGGTGATCAGTTCGCTGGCTTCAATGCTCAATTCCGCCTCAACCATTTTCACAATGGACATTTACCAACGGCTGTTCGCCCGTAACGCGTCGCAAAAACGCCTTGTGTTGCTCGGGCGCGTGATGACACTCGTGTTCGTCGTCATCGGGTGCAGCCTCGCGCCGGCGCTGGACGACCCGAAGTTTGGGGGCGTGTTCCAGTTCATCCAACAATTTCAAGGCTATATTTGGCCGGGTGTGGTGGCGGTGTTTGTGTTTGGCATTCTTGTACCGCAAGCGCCGGGCGCGGCGGGCGTGGCCGGGTTGGTGGCTGGGCCGGTGTTTTACGGTTTGTTCCAATACGGCGCGCCGCGCCTGCACTTTCTGTTGCAAGTGGTGCTCAGTTTCCAACTTGTCCTGCTCGTCATGGCGTTGATCACGTTTTGGAAACCATTGCCGGAACCGCGCAAACTACCGGAGCGCGAAGGCTTCGACCTGCGCACCGATCCAATGGTCAAATGGGCCGGTGGCCTCGTGCTGGCCGCGGTGATCGTGTTCTACATTATCTTTTGGTGAAATATGAACGTCATCCTTCTCTCTTTGATTTTGACTGGTCCGTGGCGGTTCGCGCTTGATCCCGGCGATGCCGGGATGCCCCAGCAGTGGACGCAAAGCGTCAACCTGCCCGGAACATTACCGGGGCAAGGCATTGGCGACGACGTGACGCTCAATACCAAATGGATCGGCGGTATTGCCGACCGCTCGTTTTTCACCGCGCCGGAGTACGAGAAATATCGCCAGTCCGGCCACATCAAAATCCCGTTCTGGCTTCAGCCTGACAAATACTACGCCGGCCCGGCCTGGTATCAGCGCGACATCGAGATTCCCGCTGACTGGCAGGGCAAACGCGTTGTGCTCTCGCTGGAGCGTCCGCACTGGGAAACGCGCGTTTGGGTGGACGACACACTCATTGGCACGAACAACAGCCTCTCCACACCGCACGATTACGATCTCGGCCTGCTTGCACCCGGCAAGCACACGCTGACTATTCGCGTGGACAACCGGATGGTGATTGATATCGGCGAGAACTCGCACAGCATCAGCGACCATACCCAGGGCGATTGGAACGGCATCGTTGGCAGGATCGAACTGCGCGCCAGGCCACCGGTGTGGATTGAAGATGTGCAGGTGTACCCGAACGTGGCGAAATCTTCCGTCCGCGTGCGCGTGAAAAAGGGCGGACAACCCGGCAACGCAATCCTGACAGTCGGAAACAAGCGCGTCGAGATCGCCGATGTTGCCGAGGTTGAGGTTCCGGTGGATGCGAAACCGTGGGACGAGTTTTCACCGAACCTGCAAGAATTGACAGTGCGACTGTGTGACGACCAACGAACTGTTCGCTTCGGCCTGCGCGAGTTTGCGGCCGACGGCACGCAGTTCGCGATCAACGAACGCAAGACATTCCTTCGCGGCACACTCGACTGTTGCATCTATCCAAAGACCGGGCATCCGCCGACGGACGTGGCGGAATGGAAACGGATCATCGGTATCGCAAAGGCGCACGGGTTGAATCTGATTCGGTTCCATTCATGGTGTCCGCCGGAAGCGGCGTTTCAGGCGGCGGACGAGCTGGGATTTTATTTTCACGTCGAAGCGTCGTCGTGGGCGAACCAATCCACGACGCTCGGCGACGGCAAACCGGTGGACCAATGGATTTACGAGGAGACCGACCGGATCCTGAAATACTACGGGAACCATCCGTCGTTTGTGTTGATGGCCTACGGCAACGAACCCGGCGGCAAGAACCACAAAGCCTATCTCGCCCGTTATGTGAGCCACTACAAGGCGCTTGATCCGCGCCGTCTCTGGACGAGTGGCGCCGGCTGGCCGGAGTTGCCGGAAAACCAGTGGCATTGCGTGCCGGGGCCGCGTATCCAGGCGTGGGGTGGGGGACTGAAATCGCGCATCAACGCGAAGCCGCCGGAAACTGTCACCGATTACCGCGATTACATCAGCCGCCGCAACGTGCCGGTCGTGAGTCATGAGATTGGCCAGTGGTGTGTCTATCCAAACTTCGAGGAGATGAAGAAATATACCGGCTATCTCAAACCGAAGAACTTCGAGATTTTCCGTGACCGGCTGGCGGAGCACGGGATGCTCGATCAGGCGCGCGATTTCCTCCTGGCGTCGGGTAAACTCCAGACGCTTTGTTACAAAGAAGACATCGAATCGGCGTTGCGCACGCCGGGCATGGCCGGGTTTGAGTTACTCGACCTACACGATTTCCCCGGCCAGGGCACGGCGCTGGTCGGCGTGCTCGATCCGTTCTGGGAGGAAAAAGGCTACGTCACAGCCGCAGAGTACCGCCGGTTCTGCAACCATACCGTGCCACTGGCGCGCCTGCCCAAACGGGTGTTTACCACCGACGAAACATTGGAAGCGACGCTGGAGGTCGCGCATTACGGCCCATCGTCGGTTGGCGACATCGCATGGAAGCTCGTCGGCGACGATGGCAAAGTCGTGGCCACCGGCCAGGGTAATGTGCGCGTCGAATTGAAAGCGATCCCTGCCCCCGCCCGCTATAAGCTGGTGGCGAACGCGGACGGCTTCGAGAACGACTGGGATGTGTGGGTCTATCCGTCGCGCGTGGACACCCAACCGCCGTCGGGGGTACGGATTGTGGACGCGCTCACGGATGATATGACCGGCAAGGTGTTGTTGCTGGTACCGCCATCTCGCGTGAAGAACGCAGCGAAAGACAAAGTCGTGATGGGGTTCTCCAGCATTTTCTGGAACACGGCGTGGACACACCGGCAACCGCCGACAACGCTCGGCATCCTTTGTGATCCCCAACACCCGGTGTTTGCCGATTTCCCGACCGACTTCCATTCCAACTGGCAATGGTGGTACCTCATCACGCAGGCGGCGCCGATGATTCTCGACGATTTGCCGAAGCCGTTCCGTCCGATCGTACAGGTGATTGACGACTGGTTTACGGCGCGCAAGCTCGGTTTGCTGTTTGAGGCGAATGTCGGCAAAGCGCAAGTCGTCGTGTGCAGTATCGCGCTGGATGACAGCAATCCGGTTGCCCGCCAGTTTCGCGCCAGCTTGTTGCGGTACATGGCCAGCGACCGGTTCGCGCCGAAACAGACATTGGAGCGGAGCACCATCCAAAATCTGATCGCACCGACAACGGTTTCGTGCGCGGCCCGCGCCGACAGCGAGGCGCGCGGGTACGAGGCCGGCAACGCCGTGGACGGCGACCCGAACACGATCTGGCACACGCCGTGGGAAGGGAAGGCACCGGGATTTCCGCATCATCTGATCGTTGAGTTCCAAAAACCGGTCACGATGTCGGGCGTGAAACTTCTACCCCGCCAGGACATGCCGAACGGGCGGTTCAAGGCGTTTGAGATTTACGTCAGCGCCGACGGCAGGGAGTGGGGAACGCCCGTCGTCCAGGGTGAAATGGCGGCAGGGGCGTCGCTCCGTCTGTTTGCGTTTGGACGGAAGGTGTCGGGACGATTTCTCAAACTGGTCGTGTTGTCGGCGTTTGAGAACAAACCGTACGCCTCGCTGGCGGAGTTGGAGATTTTGACCGACGAACCGGTGTCACACGCCGTCATGCCGCGGGAGGAGGCGGTGGTGTTGACGCCGCCGCCTCCGTCGTCGCCGCGCATCAACGGCCCGAAGATTTACGGTGTGCGGCCCGGATCGCCGTTTTTGTATCGGATTCCCTGCACGGGCGAACGCCCAATGACGTTTGCGGCGGAAGGGTTGCCGGAGGGGTTGGCGTTGGATCCGTCCAGCGGCATCATCACGGGAAGAACCACAAAGATCGGGACGAATCGGGTGGTGTTGACGGCGCGGAATGCCAAAGGCGAGGCGCGGCGGGAGTTTCGGATTGTTGTCGGCGACAAACTGGCATTGACGCCGCCGATGGGGTGGAATCATTGGTATGCCCATTTCAACCGGATCACCGATGAGATGATGCGGCAGGCCGCCGACATTCTGGGGGACAGCGGCATGGCCGATGTCGGCTACCAGTATGTGAACGTGGACGATTGTTGGATGAACGCGCCCCGCCTGAGCAAGTATCAGACTGATCCGAGACGCGTCGGCCCGGTGCGCGACGCCAACGGCAACCTCCTGCCCAACGCCTGTTTCCCGGACATGAAAGCGCTGGCTGATTACATCCATGCGAAAGGATTGAAAGCGGGGCTGTACACCTCGCCGGGCGAAACCACCTGCGCGGGATTTGGCGGCAGCCTCGGACACGAGGCGCAGGACGCGAAACAGTTTGCGGATTGGGGATTTGATTTTCTGAAGTACGACTGGTGCAGTTACAGTCGTGTGGCGGGAAAGAACCCGGACCTGGCGGCGATGCAGAAACCCTATCGGTTGATGGGCGAACTGCTCCGGCAACAGAAACGCGACATCGTTTTCAACCTCTGCCAGTACGGCATGGGTGAGGTTTGGAAATGGGGCGCCGAAGTCGGTGGCCACTCGTGGCGCACCGGTGGCGATCTCGGATTTGAGTTGAACCGCATCTTTGAGGTCGCATTGAAAAACTGCGCTCTGCGCCAGTACAACAAGCCCGGCGCCTGGAACGATCCCGATTATATCCAGATCGGATGGATCGGCGCACAACGCGGCAGCGCATTTTTGGAACCGCATCCGTGCCCGCTCACGCCGGAAGAACAACGTTCCTTCATGTCGTTGTGGTGCCTGATGGCGGCGCCCCTGTTCTACAGCGGCGACCTGACCAAACTCGATGCCTACACCCTCAGCATCCTCTGCAACACCGAAGCCATCGAGGTCAACCAGGACCCACTCGGTGAATGCGCTCGCGTCGTGGGAGTCCCCGGCAAGACATTCGTGCTGGTGAAAAACATGGAGGACGGCAGCAAAGCCGTTGGCCTTTGCAACCGCGATACGACCTCGCAATCCGTCGGCGTGACCTGGGCCGAGCTTGGCCTCAACGGCCCGCATCGCGTCCGCGACCTCTGGCGACAAAAAGACCTCGGCTCGTTTACCGAGCGGTTTGAAACCACCGTCCCCGCCCGTGGCGTGGCGCTGGTGCGGCTTTGGAAAGAATAAGCAGACTTGACGGGGTGGGGGAAGACGCTACTTTAGCGCAAACAGATGTGAAATTCCTGCTGTCAACTTTTGCAAAATTTGTCCTCAGCCTCCTCCTGATCCACGTCGGCACGACGATGGGAGCCGAGCCGCGCGAATTTCCCGTCGGACGCTTGCAACGGCTGGACGAACTACCTCCGGGCCGATTCCGTGCCAACCTCGAAAAACTGCCCGTTCCGGCGCAGGAACGCGCCCGCGTCTGGCTACGCAGTTTCCACTTTACCGAACACGATCTGTCCTCCCTTCACGCCGACACCGAAGGTGGCATCTATTATGTCTGCCATTTCCCCCCGATTGCCGCTGCCGACACGGAAACGCAACCCCCGGTCATTGCCGAGGCAGCCGTGCCGATCAGCCCGTTTCCGACCAACCTAATTTTCCACAGCCGCCCCGGCGCCCCGAACGTTCTTTACATCAATTTCTGCGGCGAAACCGTCAGCAACACCGCCTGGAACACCAGCCTCGGTCGCGCCAGTATCCCCGCCCTGCCGTTCAGCACCGACTCCGACTACACCACCTTCAGCGATGCCGAACAACTCGCCATCAAACGCATTTGGCAACGAATGGCGGAAGATTATGCGCCGTTCAACATTGACGTGACCACGGAACGCCCCGCCACCTTCACCACCCGCACCGCCATGGCCCTGATCACTCGCAACACCGACGCCAACGGCGACCCCAACCCCTCCAGCACCGCGGGCGGTGTGGCTTATGTCAATGTCTTCGGTACCGTCTCCTATGCCACTTATCGTCCCGCCTGGATTTATCACAATAACCTCAGCAACAACGAAGGCTACATCGCCGAGGCCGCCTCCCACGAAATCGGCCACAACATGGGCCTCAGTCACGACGGCAAAACCGACGGCACCGAGTACTACAGCGGCCACGGCACCGGCGACATCTCGTGGGGACCAATCATGGGCACCGGCTACAACCGCAACGTCACCCAGTGGTGCAAAGGCGACTATTACCTTGCCAACAACACCCAGGACGACCTCGCCACCGTTGCCGCCAAAATCTCTTATCGCACCGACGACCACGGCGACACCCCCGCCACCGCCACCGCGCTCATCCTCAGCGGCCTCACCAACATCGTCTCCACCACGCCTGAAACCGATCCCGCCAACACCAACACCGCCAACAAGGGCGTCCTCGAACGCAACACCGATGTGGACGTCTTCTCCTTCATCACCGGCACCGGCCCCGTCAGCCTATCGGTCAACCCCTGGATTTCTCCCGCCAACACAAGAGGCGGCAACCTGGACATCCTGCTCGAACTCTACGATGAAACCGGCTCCCTCCTGTTGACCAATAATCCCCCAACCACCACCACTGCCTCCATCCAAACCAATCTCACGGCCGGGCGCTATTTCCTCTACGTGCGCAATTCGGGCGCGGGCGATCCCTTCAGTTCCACGCCCACCGGCTACACCGCCTACGGCAGCATTGGCCAGTATTTCATCAGCGGTTACGTCACTGATCCCAGCGGCGTGGTGATCCCGCCCCTGGCCGAACTAACCGTCGCCAACCTCACGCAACCCGGCCAAACCAACCACACCTTTACCGTAACCTATTCCGACAACATGGGCATCAACGTCTCCACCATTGATTCCAACGACATTCTCGTGACCGGCCCCAACAACTACGCTCAACTGGCCCAACTGCTCTCTGTGGACATCAATACCAACGGCACTCCCCGCACCGCCACCTATTCGATCCGACCTCCATCGGGCAGCGTCTGGCTGCCCGCCGACAACGGCACCTACAGCGTTTTCATCCAAAGTAACCAGGTCGCTGACGTGGAAGGCGCCTGCGTGGCGCCATGTCAGCTCGGCCAGTTCCAGGTCATCGTTCCAGTCCCGATTTATTCCGCCAACATGGATACCGATCCCGGCTGGACACTGGAACCGGAATGGCAATACGGCGTGCCCGCCTACACCACCAATGGCCCCACTAGCGGATATACCGGCACGAAAATCATCGGCTACAACCTCAGCGGCAACTACACCAACAACCTCACCCCAAAATACGCGACCACTCCACCCATCAACTGCTCCGCTTGTTCCACACTGACCCTGCGGTTCAAACGCTGGTTGCGAACAAAAAACAACGACACCGCCTCCATCGAAGTCTCCACCGACGGCACGACCTGGAGCAATGTCTGGTCCACTTCCAAAGCCGTTTCCGACACCTCCTGGCAGGCGGTCCAATACGCCCTGCCGTCCGGCGTGGCTGGCCAGACCGCGGTTCGCCTGCGCTGGGGACAGGCCTCCAATGCCTCGCTCAACGACATCGGCTGGAACATTGATGATGTGGAGTTGCTCGGCGACAGCGCCCTGGATACCGCGCCGCCCCTACCGCTGTTGAGCGCGGGAAACATCACCATCGGCGGTTCTCCCAGCTATTCTTTCACTGTCACCTACACCGATACCACCGCGGTCCGATTATCGAGCCTGGGTTCCAACGACCTCGTGGTGACCGGCCCGAACGGTTACTCCAACACAGCCGAGTTCGTCGGCGCCGATCTTCCCACCGACGGATCGCCGATCACGGCCACTTATTCCATTCCCGCCCCCGGCGGCTCCTGGGACAGCGCCGACAACGGCACCTACACCGTCACTCTGTTGGAAGGAGCCGTCGAAGACACCCTGAACAATGCCATCCCACAAACGGTTCTCGGAACATTCACGGTCGCCATCCCGCCGCCCAGCGTCAGCCTCGTCGCCCGCGCCAACAATCCGCTCTGGGGCAGCGTCTCACCGACCGGCGGGACTTACACGGTCGGCACCACCACCACGGTGGTCGCCACCCCGGCCACCTATTTTCGTTTCCAACAATGGAGCGGCGACCTCATCAGCACCAACAACCCGCTCACGATTGTCATGACCACCAACGTGACCGTGACCGCCCTGTTTGCCGAAGTCATGACTACCAATTACCCGACCCCCTACTGGTGGCTGGCAGAAAACGGGATCACGAACGATTTTGAGTCCGCCGTCACCAACCTCGGCGCCAATGGACGGGCGTTTTGGCAATCATACATTGCGGGGCTGAACCCCAACGATCCCAACAGCCAACTCCGGCTCGACGGCCAGTTTGAGCCATCCGCCGGCGGGTTTGTGCTCCAGTGGACTCCTGTGACAGGGCGGGTTTACACAATCCACGTCAGCACCAATCTGCTCCACGGTTTTTCTCCCTTGCCCGACGCGATCAACCTGCCCGATACGGTTCGCAGTTTCACCAATACCGTGGGAGATGCGCTCCAGCGATTCTATCGCCTCGAAGTGCAAAAACCCTGAAGCGCAGGGCGATTATTTTTGGTGGTTCCTGCGCACGGCGGGAGATTTGCCTTCTCATGCAGAAGAAGATGCTTTGTTTCTTCGCCATGTTTCCGTTATAAAAAGCGCTGTGAACATAACTTCACGTGAACACGGTCCCGCCGTCAGCGGACATGGGAAGCAGGCTGCTGTTATTCAACACGTTGTCGCGCCAAAATGACGAGGCCGAATTTGCTGACCGTGTGCACAACCCCGGAGGAGTACCGATGAAAAAAGAAATTGTTCTGGGCGCTTTTCTCATGGCATCCGCTGTGTTGGGCGCGGAACGTCCAAATGTTCTTTTTATTTTGTGCGATGATTTGCGCTGGGATTGTTTCGGCGCCGCTGGACATCCGCACTTGCGGACGCCGAATATTGATCGCCTCGCCACCGAGGGAGTACGTTTCCAAAATGCCTTCTGCACCACGTCGCTCTGTTCGCCAAGCCGCGCCTCGATCCTGAGCGGCCTTTACGCGCACACCCACGGCGTGATCAACAATTTCACGGAATACCCCACAAACCTGGTCTCCTGGCCCATGCGGCTGCGCGAGACCGGTTACGCCACGGCCTACATCGGCAAGTGGCACATGGGCGAGGACAACGATGCGCCACGATCCGGTTTTGACTGGTTTGTCTCCCACAAAGGGCAGGGGAAGTATTTCGGCACCGAATGGTGCATCAACGGAACTCGGCGCGAAACCGTACCTGGTTATTACACGACCATTGTAACCGACTTTGCGCTGGACTGGCTCCGACAACCCGGACGCGATCGTCAACCGTGGGCATTGTGCGTCGGCCACAAGGCGCCGCACTCGTTCTATGTTCCCGAAGAAAAATACACGCACGTCTTTGATCGTGTCCGCGTGCCGTACCCCGACTCGGCGTTTCATCTCGACGACAAACCCGACTGGATCAAACAACGCCTCTATACCTGGCACGGCATCTACGGGCCGCTTTTTGAATGGCGCAAGAAGTTCCCCGACGATCACCCCGAAGCCGTCAAGGACTTCGAGAACATGACGCACGCCTATTGGGGCACCATCCTCTCGGTGGACGACAGCGTGGGGCGTCTGTTGAAGTATCTGGAGGAAACCCAACAACTCGACCGCACCATCATTGTCTTTATGGGTGACAATGGCCTGCTCAACGGCGAACACGGCATGGTGGACAAACGCGCCATGCACGAGCCGAGCATCCGCATCCCACTGCTGGTCCGGTATCCGCGTCTCGGCAAAGGCGTCGTCGAACAAATGGTCCTCACCGTGGACATCGCTCCCAGTCTCCTGGACCTTTGCGGCGCCCGACCGTTGCCGAACATCCACGGCCAATCCTGGAAACGCCTCGTCCAACGCGGCCATGACCCGACCTGGCGCACGGCTTTCCTCTACGAATACAACTACGAAAAACAATTCCCATACACGCCCAACGTCCGCGGCGTTCGCACTGCCAACTGGAAATACATTCACTACCCGCATGGCGACGGCACCCCTGACCGTCATCTGGCTGAGCTTTACCACCTGAAGACCGATCCCGATGAACGCCGCAACCTCATCCGAGACCCCGCTTGCGCTGCCATCCTGGCAGAACTCAAAGCCGAACTGGCCCGCCAAATGGAACGGACCGGCCTCGTTCGCGATCAGATGCCGCTGGACGAAGGTGTCAAACAGGAACTTCCCGCTCCCTCTATCCGCTAAAAAACAAAAGGCGACGGAAGATTCTCCAATTCATTCCTTCTTCTACTATCGTTATAAAATGCAGCCTCAAAATGTGGCTAAACAGAGGAACGATCGTTCCAAAGTTTAGCCACATTTTTTGTGGGGAGGGGGAAAGGGCGGAGAAGGGAGCAGGCGCAATGATTCGAGATGATCCGAGGTGTTTCGAGAGGGAACGCGGGGGAGGCGCGTTGATTAGCATTGACCCTGAGCGTCGGACGCGGCAGTTTGTAGATCGTATGAGCATCACAGTTGCCCTGTTCTTGTTGTCGCTCGCTGCTACGGGAGCGACCGCAACCCCTTCCGTCCAAACACGGATTGCGCGCTGGTCGGACGACAAACAGGCTGCGTTTCTTTTGATGTTCGACGACAGTATGCCCAGCCACGTCCGAAATGTCGTTCCCGAACTCAAGAAACGCGGTTTTGTTGGCACCTTTTACGTCAATCCGGGCAAGGGAGAGTGGGGGGTGTTTCGCGAAAAGTGGGAAAAGGAATTTCCTGTCACCGCTGGCATTGTGTACGGCAATCACACCTGGACCCACAAGGGCGCCCGCAGCATTGAGCAAGCCGATGAGGAAATTCGCCAGTGCAACGAGATGATTTTGCGGTTGTTTCCCGGACCGCAGCCGCGCCTGATTTCTTACGGCCAGCCCGGCGTGAAAAAAGAGGATTGGACAATCTCCAAAGATCAACTGGCCGAACTGTTGCAGAAATATCACCTCATTGAACGGCCACCGTTCAAAGGGGCCGTCATCCACTACAAGACTGCCGAGGATATGCGCCGCGTTGTGGACAAGGCGCTGGCCAGCGGGGGGCTGGAGTATGTGGTCTTTCACGGCGTCGGCGGCGAATGGATCAGTGCGCCGTTGGATGTGTTTCATGCGTTGCTCGACGCGCTGGAGGCGCATCGCGACAGGATTTGGATCACCGATCACATCTCGGCGCACAAATACCAGACCGAGCGCGACAGCGCCGAGGTGAAGACGCTGGCCGTTGCCGATCGGCAGATTCGTCTTGTGCTCACCTGCCGGGCCGACCCGAAACTGTACGATTTGCCGTTGACGCTGGTTGTGTCGGTCCCGTGGAAACAGTGTCGGGTCACCCAGGGTGCCGCTCGCGCGACCGTGGCTGTCGCCGACGGCCTTGCGCGGTTTCCGGCGTTGCCAAACGGTGTTCCGATCACGCTAGATGCGTTGGCTGAATAATCAACTGGTATTGGCATTGCTGCTGGCCGCCGCGGCGCGTGGCGCGGTGGTCAAACACGTGCTTGATGCCCGGCAGACCGGCCAAAACCTTTTGGCGAGCGATGCCTGGCGTCCGTACCAACGCGGCTTGGTACAGACGATAGTGTTGAATCAGGCGACACCGCAACCGCTCGTGGCCGTGGCATGGAGTCGGGCGGAGAACATCGGCGGTTCGCGCGACAGTGATTACTCGCTTTATCTCGACCTGGTTTATGCCGATGGCACGCCGTTGTGGGGGCAACATGCCCCATTCAATGTCGGCACCCACGACTGGGAACGGCAGGAGGTCGTTGTGTTGCCCGCCAAACCTGTCAAATCGGTTTCGTTTTATCTGCTTCACCGAAACAAAACCGGCGTGGCGCAGTTCCGTGACGCCGCGTTGTATCAGGTCGAAATGCCACCGGGCGCCTACCTGTTTGACGGTGTTCCCGTGGCGCCGGTGCCGCCGCGCGAGGGATTTTGTGTTCGTGAAACCAACGATTTTGTAACGTGCGACTCCATTGGGTTGCGCCTCGAAACAAGTCGTCGAGGGGCGTTTGTGGAGGCGACCATCACCGACACGACCGGTCGGGACCGTGCGTTTACATTGGTGTACACGTTGCCGGCCGCGGGCGAACCGTATCGGGAAACCGCGCTGGTGGCGACCTACCAGGGAGTCGGGAACGGTCGGCTGTCGCGTTATCCATTTGCGGCGGTCGGCGGGCAGGCGCTCGGCATTGACATGGCCAAGCCCGCCTTTTTCCGGGTCGGTCATGCGGGCGGCGAACTGTATGCGGCGTTTGATATTGCGCTGACGCCGGAGAAACCGTCTGCCCAAGTACGTCTTTGCCAATTTCAATTTGATCCGAAGTGGGGTTTTCGCGCCGCGTTGGCACGCTATTACGAGCTGTTTCCGGACTATTTTCGTTGTCGGACGCCCGAACAGGGATTGTGGATGCCGTTTTATGCGATCAGCAAGGTTGAGGGCTGGCAGGATTTCGGGTTCAAGTTCAAGGAAGGTGACAACGAACCGTCCTGGGATGCCGCGCACGGAATCCTGACGTTTCGCTATACCGAACCGATGACCTGGTGGATGCCGATGCCGAAGGGGATGCCGCGCACGCTGGAGGCGGCGCTTGCTCATGCCCGTTCGCTGACAAACAAACAGGCCGCCGCGCTTTTCACGAGCGGGCATTATGACGAGCAGGGACGGTTTGTCGCGCAGTTGCGGGACACGCCGTGGTGCGACGGCGCGGTTTGGAGTCTCAATTCGATGCCTGGTATTCGGGGTGAGGTGACCGATTTCAAAAACAAGTTTGCCGGCATTGGTCGAGTCAGTGGCGAATACATTGATTCCAGCGAAGGCTACGTTACGGCGGCGCTCGATTTTCGTCGCGACCATTTCGCTGCGGCGGAAACACCGTTGACCTTCGCGAGCGGGTCGCGTCGTCCGGCAATTTTTCGCGGGCTGATCGCGTTCGAGTACGTGCGGGCGTTTGCGAAGGAGATGCGCGCCCGCGGCAAACTGATGATGGCCAATGGCACGCCGCACTCTCTCTGCTGGCTGGTACCCTGGCTCGATGTGCTTGGCACCGAGACCGATTGGAACCGTGGCGGCAAATGGCAACCCATGTCCAAAGAGGAACTCTTTTATCGCCGCGCCCTCTGCGGCCCCAAGCCGTACTGTTTTCTGATGAATACCGATTTCGACCAGTTCCCGCCCGAGCGGGTGGACAAATACATGCAACGCGCGCTCGCCTACGGGATGTTTCCCGGTTTCTTTAGTGCCAACGCCTCGACCGGCCACTACTTCAGCCGCCGCGACCTCTACGAGCGCGACCGCCCGCTTTTCCAGAAGTACATCCCGCTGATCAAACGCCTTGCCGAAGCGGGTTGGCAACCGGTCACGTTGGCGCGTTCGAGCGACCCGCGCGTTCAGGTCGAGCGCTTTGGCGCCACTCTGTTGACGGTGTTCAACGACAGCCCTGATGAGCGCGTTGCCACCATTACCTGGGAGGGTGGCACGCCGGGAGCGAGTCGTGAATTACTTTCCAATATGGCCGTCAAATGGACCGACGACGGTGTGACCCTGACGTTGAAACCGGAATCGGTTGGGGTAATCGAGATCAAAGGACGATGAGATGAACGCAATTTTATTGATGCTGGCCCTGGTGGTCCCGTCACGGATTTTGTTCATCGGCAACAGTTACACCAGTCGGAACAATCTGCCGGCGATTTTCCGTGAGATCGTGAAAAGCGACGGCCAACCGATCCCAACCATCGAGGCGGTTGCCCCCGGCGGCAAAACGTTGGAACAACATTCCACCCTGCCGGAAACACTGGCAAAGATTGACCAGGGCAACTGGGATGTCGTCATCGTACAAGGCCAGAGCCAGGAATCGGCCATGGCAGAGGTCGCTCTCAATATCCGCACCAGCTTCACCCAGGGCGCAGAACGCCTTTTTGCCCGTATCAAAGCCAAAAGCCCCAACGCCAGAATTGTCCTTTTTGAGACCTGGGCGCGCCACCCCGATTACTGGAAAAACCCGAAGGCCGACCTGCACGTGGGGCGCGATGCCACCGAGATGCAGGCACGCATCCGAAAATGGTACGCCAAAATCGCCGAAGGACACCCCAACGTCATCGTTGCGCCCATCGGCGATGCCTGGGAGTTGAACTACAAAAACCCGAAAGCCAACGCGCTTCACATCGCCGACCATTCACATCCGAACTACAACGGTTCGTACCTCGCTGCCCTCGTCCTGTATGCCACCATCTACCAACCGACCCAACTCAATATCCTGTGGCACGGCCCTCTTTCCGTTGCCGAAGCGCAACGTCTCCAACAAATCGCCAAACAAACCATGAAAGGAAGAACTCCATGAAACCCACCATCCTTTTGCTCGCGGTGGCAAGCCTGACGCTTGCCGCTGTGCCTGACAATCGTCCCCGCCCAAAGGTCGTTGATCCCGGCCCTCCCAAGCCCGGTGAAATGGCGCCGCCACCCGCCGACGCCATCGTCCTGTTCGACGGCAAGGACCTCTCGAAATGGGAACGCATACCTGGCGCAAAAGACACCGACAAATCCACCACGCCGAAATGGAAAATCGAAAACGGCTACATGGAAGTTGTCCCCAAAAGCGGCAACATCCGCACCAAAGAAAAATTCGGCGATTGCGAAATCCACATCGAATGGGCCACTCCCGCCGAGGTCAAAGGCAGCGGACAGGGACGCGGCAACAGCGGCGTTTTCCTCCCCGGCCACCAGGAACTCCAGGTCCTCGATTCCTACAACAACGACACCTATCCCGATGGCCAGGCCGGTGCCATCTACAAAATGCACATCCCCCTCGTCAACGCCTGCCGCAAACCCGGCGAATGGCAAAGCTACCACATCACACTCGAACAACCGCGCTTCGACGCCCAACACAAAATGATCAAACCCGCCCGCGTCACCGTCATCCACAACGGTATCCTCATCCAGGACCACGTCGAGTTGAAAGGCGACGCCACCGATGGCGTCCTCATGCTCCAGGACCACAATAACCCCGTCCGCTACCGCAACATCTGGATCCGAAAACTCTCCTCATCGCCTTGACCTCTCTCGCATGAAAAGAGTAAACTCCCCGCCAGAATGAAACGGCGTGTTCTGGCGGCGGTTCTGCTGGCGATTGCCGGGTCGGGCACAATCGCCCGGTCGCAAACCAACTTTTGGTGGACCAACGCACTGGACGATGTCTGGAGCAGTGGCGCCAACTGGACCAACGAAACCGCTCTCAGTGGCGGCCCCGCCGCGGGCGGCTCCAATGATTACACTGTCTCCTTCGTCAACGCGGGCAACACCTACAACAGCACCAACGACCTCGGCAGTTTCACCCTCAATCGCCTCGTCTTCCAAAACGTCGCCGCAACCCTCTGGGGCGACGACCTGGTCTTTCGACTCGCCAGTAACGGCACCAACTTCCCACAAGTCCAACTCAGCGGCTCCTCCAACGTCGTCATCCAAAACTCCATCATCTTCTCCAACACCACCACCTTCACCGGCACGGCCACCGGCAGTCTCACTCTCCTCGGCAACATCACCGGTCCCGGCGGCCTCACCCACAGCGGTAACTACATCCTCGCCCTCGGCGGCTCCAATACCTACAGCGGCGCCACCACCCTCAACAACGGCATTCTCCTTGTCCAAAACAACAACGCCCTTAGCGCCACCTCCGGCATCACCGCCAACGGCGGCGTGGTTCAACTGGCCAACGGCATCACGGTCAGCAATGCCGCCATCACCATTCTCAACGCCAACCCCGCTGTTGGCAACTACTGCGGCTCCCTCCAGGTCACCAACGGCAGCGCCACTTGGAGCGGCACGGTGACACTCGGCACCAATGGCGCCCGCATCGGCGCCCAAAACGGCACCCTCACCGTCAGCGGCCCCATTGATTCGGGCACCAACATTTTCGACCTAAATATCCGCGCCATAAACAACACCGACACCGTCATCCTCTCCTCCACCAACAACACCTACAAAGGCAACACCGCCGTCGTTCTCGGAACGCTTCAACTGGGTGCCGACAACACCCTCCCGCTCACCTCCAACCTGCAAATCGGCAACAGCGCCAATCTCGGCATGGCCACCTTTGACATGAACGGCCACAACCAACAAATCACCGGCCTCATCCACCTCGGCACCACCATGCCCATGATTGTGACCAACAGCTCCAACTCCCTGCTCTCCATCCTCACCCTCAGCAACGCCACCGCAGCCGCCTACAACGGCCTCATCAGCGGCAACATCACCCTCATCAAACAAGGTGCCGCCACCCAGACCCTTGGCGGCAACAACAACTTCACCGGCCCGATCATCATCCAAAGCGGCACCCTCGAAATCGGCTCCGGCACCACCACCGGCACCCTCGGAGTGGGGGATGTCACCAACAACGCCATCCTCGCCTTCAACCGATCCGACACCTACACCGTCACCAACACCCTCACCGGCACCGGTGTCCTCGTCCAATCCGGCAGTGGCATCCTCGCCCTTGCCGGCACCAACACCTACACCGGCAACACCCTCATCAACAACGGTGCCCTCCTTGTTGTCCACTCCAACGCCATCCCTGCCACCAGTCTCATCCTCCTCAACCCCACCGGTGCCCTCGTCATCACCAACACACCCGAAACACCCTTCCCATCCGTCACCGCCGCCCTCACCAGCGGACGCCTCACCACCAACAGCACCGGCATCATCGCCCTCACCTACGACACCGCCGACGACCTCAACTTCACCCTCGCCGCCAACAGCTACAGCAACCTCGCCCTCGGCGCCATCGGCACTGTCACCTACACCGGCACCAACCTTCTTTTTCCCAACGCCATCTACCGACTCGGCGGCGGCGGCGGCACCCTCACCATTGCCTCCAACAACATGCTGACCGGTTCAAGCCGATTGGTGGCCTTTGGCAACGGCGCCGCCGGTACTCTCATCCTTTCCGCCACCAACACCTACATCGGCGGCACCTTCATCGGCGGCGGCACCTTGCAAACAACCACCACTGGCCTCGGCACCGGCCCCGTCACCAACAACGCTGCCCTCGTCTTCCAACAAACCGTCACCGGCTTCTTCAACAACCCCATCACCGGCACCGGCTCCCTCACCGTTCGCGGCGGCGGCACCATCACCCTCACCGCCAACAACACCTTCACCGGCCCAACCCTCATCGGCAGCGGCACCACCCTCGTCGCCTCCAACACCACCGGCGGCGCCACCATCCCCGGCGACCTCCAAATCGGCATCGGTGGCGGCAGCGATTCCTGGCTCCGAATGGGTGCCAGCTCCCAGTTTGGCTCCAACACCCTCGTCACCTACAGCCTCGGCTCCAGCGGATACGGGCGCTGGTTGCTGCTCGGCACCACCCAGGCCATCGTCGGCGTCAGCGACACCAGCGGACGCGCCATCATCGAAAACACCGACAACGCCGCCTCCATTGACACCAACGCCGGTCCCGCCCTCCTGATCATCAGCAACACCGCCAACTACAGCTTCAACGGCTACATCCGCGACCGCGGCAGCGCCGCCGGCCCCAGCAACATCCTCGCCATCATCAAGACCGGCACCGGCACACTGACCCTCATCGGCTCCAACATCGGCAACGGCGGCATCAGCGGCGGTACCACCATCCTCGGCGGCACCCTGGCCCTGACCAACACCCCGAACTTCATCGGCCTCACCACCGTTAACGGTGGCACACTGCTGTTGCAGTCCGCCAATGCCGCCCAACGCGCCGTCATCAGCAACCTCTTGCCAAATGCCGTCGTCTTCAGCGCCACCAACGAATTCACCGTCGGCGCCCTCGCCGGCGCCGGCGACATCACGCTCACCAACACCAGCGGCGCCGCCATCGCCCTCACCGTTGGCGGCAACAACGCCAGCGGACGTTACACCGGTGTCCTCCGCGGCGGCTCCTCGCTCACCAAAACCGGCGCTGGCGTCCAGACCTTTGTCGGCGCCAACGCCTACAACGGCCCCACCACCATCCTCGGCGGCATTCTCCAGGCCGACTATGGTGTGGGAATCCCCAACGGCAGCGTCATCACCCTCAACGGCGGCACCTGGGCCACTCTTGGTTCCGTCATCACTAACTCCCTCGGCGCCGGCGCCGGCCAGATCAATCTCATTGCCGGCAGCGTGGGCGGATTCTCCGCCTACAACACACCTCTCACCGTCAACCTCTACGGCAATGGCACCACTCTCGTCTGGGCCACCCCCGGCTTCAGCCCCTCGGCGCTTCTACTCAACGACACCGCCGCCAATACCAACCTCGTCTTCCAAAACGGCCTCAACCTCAACGGCAGCAACCTCACCATCACCGTCAACGCCGCCGTGGCCACCCTTACCGGCCCCATCACCAACACCGGTTCCACCGCCACCTTTACCAAGACCGGCGCCGGCACCCTCGTCCTCGCCGGCCCCAACAGTAGCACCGGCCTGATCCTCATTGACAACAACATCAACGGCAACACCCTCATCCTCAGCAACACCACCGGCAACGCCGTGGCGGGCGACATCCAACTCGGCACCGGCGCCGGCCAAAACATCTACCTGATGCTGGCGACCAACGATCAGATCGCCGACACCGCCATCATCAGCTTCAACACCACCAACAACTACGGACGTTTCACCCTGCTCGGCTTCAACGAAACCATCGGCGGCCTCTCCGACCCCAACGCTCACGGCGTCGTCGAAAACAACGACAACTTCCCCGCGCTCACCAACGCCGGTCCATCCATCCTCACACTCAATGTCGGCTCCGGCAGCAACTACGTCTTTGCCGGCTACCTGCGCAACTATCACGCCAGCGGCGCCGGCGCCAGCAACACCCTCACGCTCGTCAAAACCGGCCCCGGCACCCAAACCCTCCTCGGCTCCAACATCGGCAACGGCGGCCTCGCGGGTGTCATCATTCAAAACGGCCTCCTCGTCCTGACCAACACATCCAACTTCGCCGCCCCCACCGTCATCACCGGTGGCCGACTCCTGCTATCAACCCGCACCGACGCCCAAAACAGCGCCATCAGCAACCTCGTGGCCAACGGCCTCGTTTTCGGCGACGGCACCAACGCCTACGTCCTCGGTTCCCTGGCCGGTAACGGTGACATCATGCTCACCAACGCCGCCGGCCTCGGCGTCGCCCTTACCTTGGGCGGCAACCACAGCAACACACTCTACAGCGGCAACCTCGCCGACGCCGGGGCAGGCGGCGCACTGATCAAAAACGGCCTCGGCACAATGATCCTTGACGGCACCAACACTTACAGTGGCGGCACCACCGTCAACGCCGGTGCCCTTCAGTTTGCCCGGAGCAATGCCGTGCCTGCCACCGGCCTGGTGCTGGTCAACAGCGGCGCGGCCGCCGCGTTTGGGTTTGCGGGGATACAAACCCAGTTGGCGCGCGTCAACACGACCTCTGCCGGGTTGATCGCCGTGACGACCGACTCCGCCGGCGAAAACGTCAACTTCGCCACCGCCAGCCTCTCCAACGCCTATTTCGGCGGAGTAGGGGTGGTGCTTTACACCGGCACACACACGCCGTTTACCAACACCTACCGGCTCGGCGCGGCCACCAACAGCACATTCATTTTCACGCCCCTCATTGGCGGCGCCACCAACCTCTTCGTGGGCGGCTCTTCGGGCACCGTTGTTCTCACCGCCAGCAACACCTACACCGGCGCCACCACCCTCAACACCGGCACCCTGCTGTTGAGCAACGGCAACAACCGCCTGCCCATCACCACCACCGTCAACTTCAACGGCAACGCCACACTGGCGCTCGGCGGCAACAGCCAAACCATCTCCAACCTCACCGTCGCCAACAACGTCACCGGCACCGTTACCGGCGTCGGCAGCACATTGCTGATCAACGGTGGACGCGACCTGCTCATCGGCGGCGCGGCCGCGAGCACCACGGCCCTCCTGGACCTGTCGGGACTCTCCGCGTTTGTTTACACCAATCCGACACAGCTTGTTCGCGTCGGCGGCCAACTCAACGGCGCCGGCACGTCCGACGGTCAACTGATTTTGGCCCAAACCAACACCATCACCGCCGCCACCCTCACCCTCGGCGGTTACCCGAACAGCACTGGCACCCGCAACAACGGCACACTTTCGCTCGGCTACGTCAACACCATCAATGCCAGCATCATCACCGCTGGCGTCACCAAAACCACCGGCGTACTCGCATTCCAAAACGGTCTTTCCGCCAATCCCGCGCTCACCCTACGCGGCACCGACGGCAGTAGCCGTGTCACCACGTTTGTTCTTGGTTTCGGCAACTCCTCGGCGGCGAATACCATCGGACTTGTGGACCTGACCAACAACGTCACCAGTGTCAGCCTTCTCGATGCGCAAGTGACCACGATGATTCTTGGCCAGGTGAACAACAGCCAATCCGCCAGCGGCACCTTCATCATGGGCGGCGGCACGCTCGATGTGTTGACCAACATCATCGGCCAGACCCTTGCCAGCAGCGGTCCGGTGACAGGACGGTTCTCGTTGAACGGCGGCACCCTTACCGTGCAAGTCTTGACGATGGGCGACCGTCCCGCCGGCACGGGCGCGATTACCAGCCAGTTCGACCTCAACAGCGGCACCGTCCGCGCCCAAACCATCCAACCCGGTTCCGCCGTCTCCTCCGTGACCCGCGCATTCAACTGGCGCGGCGGCACCATTCAAAATTACAACGCCAGCACCGACCTGCTCATCACCAACCTGACGCTCACTTTGGACCCCGTTGGGGCGCACATCTTCAATATCGAAAGTGGTCGCACCGGTGTCGTTTATGCCAACCTCATCGAATCCGCTGCTGGAGCGACGCTGACAAAGACCGGCTCTGGCTCGCTTCTCATCCACGGCACCAACTCCTACACCGGCGCCACCACCGTCAGCGCCGGCACCCTCGGCGGCAACGGGTTCATCACCGGTCCTGTTACCATCAGCAGCGGCGCCACCCTTAGCCCCGGTGCGAGTGTCGGCACCCTTACCGTCGGCAATCTCACGCTAACCAACGGCGTTAAACTCGCCTTTGAACTCGGCGCCAGCAGCGATCTGGTGGTTGTGACAAATCTGCTGAGCTTCAGCGGCATGGACACCAACTGGTTCGTTTTGAGTCAGGCCGCCGGATTCGGTATGGGGACGTACACGTTGTTCGACGCGGGTTCCCTTGGCGGCTCAACGCTTGGCTTCGACACTGTCTTTGACAACGTGGCCGGCAGCGGGCTTTCCGGTTATCTCTGGCTGGACAACGTCAACGCCGATGTAAAACTCACCGTGGTGCCCGAGCCCGGCGCTGGCGCGTTGGTTGGCATGGGACTGCTCGCCCTGCTTCTGTTGTGCCGACATCGGCGGGAGAGCATGAGGTGAAGTAATCAAAGCGTGGAAACGATCCTTGCCAATACGACACGGTTGCTGCAACGCAAGCGTTGTGGCGTTGCGAGTGACAGCAGACAAGAGGGGTGGGGGAGGTTGACGTTGTGTCAGTGCCAGATGGCGTGGCTCCCGTTTCTGAAGATTTATCCTGCTGTTCGTGGTCGAAGTTCTGCAAGATTGTCTTGGAAGTGACGCGACAAACGGCTAATAAATGACCCGTTACTTTGCACGAAGAAAGGAAACAAACGCATGAAACGCCTCGGCCTTCTGTCCCTGTTGATTGCTGTTCCGATGTTCGCCCAGGACATTCAACCCAATGAGGTGCTCTCCACCATGAAAAAGGTTGCCGACTGGCAACTGGCCCATCCCGGAAAACATCTGACAACCGACTGGACACAGGGCGCTCTCTACGCCGGAATGATGGCGTTGGGAAGGCTCGATGCCCGCTACCTCGATGAGATGATCAAAATCGGCGAGAAAAACGAGTGGAAACTCGGTCCGCGAATGTATCACGCCGACGATCATGCGGTCGGGCAGATGTATTGCGAACTGTTCCTGCTCCGCAAAGACCCGAAGATGATCGCTCCGATGAAAGAGGTCTTCGATCAGATTCTTGCACATCCCGACACACGTCCCATCGGCGGCGCCATCCACGCCCGCAAAAACAAGGCCGAACCGATGCGATACTGGTGGTGCGACGCGTTGTTCATGGGGCCGCCCGCCTGGGTCCGTCTCTCCGCGGCCACGGGCGAGAAGAAATACCTCGATTTCGCTGTGCAAGAATGGAAGGCGACCTCCGATTACCTTTACGACAAAGAGGAACACCTTTATTTCCGTGACAACAGTTACTTCCAAAAACGTGAGGCCAACGGCAAAAAAATCTTCTGGTCGCGCGGCAACGGCTGGGTTATGGGCGGTCTTGCCCGCGTCCTGCCGTTCCTGCCAAACGATCATCCTGATCGTGCCTTTTTTGAAACTCAGTTCCGTGAGATGTCCGACGCGGTTTTGAAGTGCCAACAGGCCGATGGACTCTGGCGCGCCAGTCTCCTGGACCCCGAAAGCTATCCCCTAAAGGAAACAAGCGGTTCCGGCTTCTACTGTTACGCGCTGACCTGGGGAATCAACAACGGTCTGCTCGACCGTGCCCGATTCGAGCCGTCCGTTCGTAAGGCATGGGCGGCGCTGACCGCCTGTGTTGCGCCCGATGGCAAACTCACCCATGTTCAGCCCATCGGCGCCGATCCAAAGAAGTTTGATCCGAACCACAGCGATGTGTACGGCGTCGGTGCCTTCCTGCTGGCCGGCTCGGAAATCCTCAAACTCGTCCAACCCGGAAAGTGAGACACCATGAAAACCTTTCTCCTGGTGCTGTTGACGCTGACCGCGACCCTCGCGCAGGCCGCTCAAATTGAGGTTGTCAACGACCTCGATATCGCGCGTCCGAACGAAACCATTGAGTTGAAACCGGGCGGCCACGGACCATTTATCGTGCGCGACGCCAACGGCAACGAAGTCGTTTCTCAAATGATCGGCGATGACACGGTTATCTTTCAAGCCAGCTTTGCCCCGAAAGAAACCCGAAAGTTTACCGTCACACCGGGCAAACCGGCCACGGCGGAACCGAAGGTGTTTGGGCGGTTCGTGTCGGAACGGGATGACGATTTCGCGTGGGAGAACGACAAAATCGCCTTTCGCGTGTACGGTCCGGCGTTGGAGACCGACCCGAAAGAATTGTTGGTCAGCAGCGGCGTGGATGTCTGGTGCAAACGGACCGACCGTCTCATCATCAACCAATGGTACAAAAGTGGTCACTACCACACCGACCAGGGCGAAGGCTGCGACTGCTACAAGGTCGGCAAAGGCCGCGGTTGCGGCGGCACTGGCATCTGGAAAGACGGCGCGTTGCATGTATCCAAAAACTATCGCCAATGGAAGGTGCTGGACAACGGCCCGATCCGATTCACGTTTGAGCTGACGTTTGAGCCGTGGGACGCTGCTGGCATAAAGGTCAGCGAGGTCAAACGCATCAGCCTCGACACCGGAACGCATTTCAACCATGTCCGCAGCACATTTACCATTCAGGGCGCTGACAGCGCCACGGTGGCTGTCGGCCTGTCCGAACACAAAGGATTCAAACTGCTCGCCTCCCCACAAGACGGATGGATCGGCGTCTGGGACATCGCCGACGGCAAAAACAACGGGATGAACGCCACCGGCATCGTCTTCCCGCCCACGACGAAAGTCGAGTTCAAGGAAGCCCACGAAAGCGCATTGTTGTTAACCTCGATCCGTAGCGGTGAACCGCTTGACTACTACATCGGTGCCGGCTGGTCCAAAAGCGGCTTCGCCAATAGCGCCGACTGGGAAGCTTATCTCAGGGCGTTTGCGATGCGATTGCGCTCGCCCTTGCGTGTCACAGTGCGGTAAAAACGGACTGCAAAAAAAACGACAGGAAGGAGAAACCCCATGAAAGGTAACCCAAAGGTCATCGCCACCCTCAACGCCTTGCTTGCCGAGGAACTCACCGCCATCAACCAGTACATGGTCCACTCGGAAATGTGCGACAACTGGGGCTACGAGCGCCTGCACAAGCTCATCGAAAAACGCGCCATTGACGAAATGAAACACGCCGAAAAACTCATCGGACGCATCCTTTTCCTGGAAGGCATACCCACCGTCAGCAAGCTGAACAAAATCGTCATCGGCTCCGATGTGCCGTCGCAACTCAAAAACGACTGCGAGGCGGAACAGATGGCCATCAAAGAATACAATGACGCCATCGCAGAAGCCGCACGGTTGGGCGACAAGGGTACCGGTGAACTGCTCGACGCCATCCTCAAAGACGAGGAAGCCCACATTGACCTGCTCGAAGCTCAACTCGACCAGATCCAACAGATGGGACTACCCAACTTCCTCGTCTTGCAGGTGGCAGAAGGCAAATAACGCCGCCGACAGAAGTGGTGCCCCTTACAGGCTCCGCACAAACCGGGCAATGCGCTCGACAGCGGTTTCCAGTTGAGACATGTCGCCGCAATAACTGGCTCGACAATAACCTTCCCCACCGGGGCCAAACGCGTTGCCGGGCACCATGGCCACCCTCTGTTGCTCCAGTAATTTGACGGCGAATTCCTTGGAGGTGAGTCCCGTGTCTCGAATGCAGGGAAAAGCGTAAAAAGCCCCCTGCGGCATGTGACAGGCCAGCCCCATCTCGTTGAACGACTTGACGATGAAATTGCGGCGGAGACGATATTGTTCACGCATCGAAACAACGTCCTCCGCGCCGTGTTCCAGCGCTTCCACGGCGGCATCCTGACTGAGAATCGGCGCGCACATCATGGCATACTGATGGATTTTGAGCATTCCCTCCAGTAGCTCGGACGGTGCGCAGGCATACCCAATACGAAACCCGGTCATGGCAAACGCCTTGGAAAATCCGTGCAGAAAAATGGTACGTTCCTTCATCCCTGGCAGCGAGGCAATGCTGCGATGCCGTCCGCTGTAAGTCAACTCGCTGTAAATCTCGTCGGTGATCACAAGAAGATCATGTTGGACGCAGAGCGCCGCAATCTTGTCCAACTCCTCACCATGTAGAACGGCACCCGTCGGATTGGTCGGAAAACTCAGAATCAGCGCCTTGGTCTTGTTGGTAATGGCCGCCGCCACATCCGCCGCGGTCAACGCAAACTGGTTTTCCGGCCTTGTCGAAACAGCCTTGGGAACACCGTGGCAGAGAACGACACTGGGATGATAGGAAACGTAACACGGCTCATGATAAAGAATCTCGTCGCCAGGATTGATGATGGAACGCAGCGCAATGTCCATGGCTTCGCTGACCCCAATGGTGACGAGGATTTCCGTCTCAGGATTGTACTCAACCTGATAGTTCGCGGCAACATAACGGCTGATGGCCCGACGCAGCTTCAGATGACCGTAGTTGGAGGTATAACTGGTGCGCCCCCGTTCCAGCGCAAAAATGGCGGCCTCCCGAATGTGCCACGGAGTAACAAATCCCGGTTCGCCAATGCCGAGCGAAACGACATTGTCCATGGACTGGACAATGTCAAAAAAATCACGGATGCCAGAGCGCGGAATATCGCGCACATGGTCAGCCACAAAACGGCCTTGTTGCGGTCCTGTTGACATAATGGCCGCGCATGGTAACAACGCCCGCGACAAATGCAAGCCCGCCTTCGGCAGAGAAGACGAGTACCCACCAAATTATAGCGTCGTTTCCAAAGCTCCACAGACCCGTGACAGCCACAGAATTTTCCTTTCAGCCGTATTGACCTCGTCGCCTTCCAAGGGTACAAATAACCATCTATGTCTGGAGGCAGACCTATGACAAAATCATTTTACGGGAAACTCCTCGTGGCGGTGGCCGCGACGATTATCGTCTTTGCTGTCGGCGCATCCGCCCAAACCAATTTCTGGTGGACCAACGCCACCTCACAAACATGGAGCGGCGCCAACGTCTGGACCAACGAATCCGGCGCGACCGCCCCGCTCACAGGCGGCTCCAACGACTACACCATCACCTTCCTCAACACCGCCATCATTACCAGCACCCTCGATCTCGGTAACCCGAACTTCATCCTCAACCGCCTCAACTTCAACGGCACCAGCCTCACCCTCCAGGGCAGCAACCTCGTCTTCCAATCCACCACCGGCGGCGTCGCCCCGTCGCTCTGGCAAAACGGCACCGGTGCTATCACCATCAACAACAACATCGGCCTCACCAATCGCCTTACCGTCGCCGGCAGCGGCACAGGCGGCATTACGCTCGGTGGTGTGATCAGTGGCACCGGCGGACTGGTCATGGCCGCCACCAACGCGATCCTCTCTCTCAACGGCGCCAACACCTACACCGGCGGCACCATCATCAGCAACGGCATCATCCGCATCAACAACAACAGCACCGCCCTCGGCTCAACTACCGATACCAGCAATATCATCGTCATCGTCAACGGCGGCGCTCTCGAACTCGGAAGCACCTCCGCCGATAACGCATTCAATTTGGGCAATCGCACCGTGTATGTCAGCGGCACCGGCGTCAATAATAGCGGTGCCATCTACAACAACACCCGTTCCCAGTACAACACCTTCCAACGCATTGTTCTCACCGGCGACACCACCTTTGGCGGTTCCCAACGGTTTGATGTCCGCACATCAAGCTATGGCGGTCTTCTGGACCTGGGCGGCTACACTCTTACCAAGATCGGCGCTGGCTACTTCGGCGTGGTCAACTCACTGGTCACCGACGGTAACATCATCATGAACGGCGGTTACTTCCGCCCCGAAGGCAGCACCATCATCACCGGCACGACCGGGCGGATCACCTTCAACCCCGGCACCTATCTCTCGATCTATAACATGACCGCCGCAAACCAGATTACCCGCCCGATCACCATCAACAACGCCACCATCACCTTCGAGAACAACAACGCCACACGCTTGGACGCCCCCATTACCCTGGTCTCCAACCTCTTCGTCAACGGCGGCGGCTCGGCCGGTACCATTTACGGCAACATCGTCGAAAGCAACGGCTCCTACACTGTCACCAAGTCCGGCGGCTATTTCGTCAGTCTCGCTGGCACCAACAACTGGACCGGCGGCACCATCATCAACGCCGGCCCGCTGTTCTTCATCAATTCCTATTCCGTTCCGACCAGCGGAGTCATCACCATCAACACCGGGGGTTCACTCGGCGTGACGGGTGCCTATTCGACCGTAGCCGCATGGCTGGCTTCGGGCCGCATCGCCACCAACTCGACCGGCGCCATCGCGCTTGTCGCCAACAGCTCCGAAAACGTCAACATGGGCGTCTATACCAACCTTTCCCTTGGTGGTGCCCAAAACTTTACCGTCACTTACACCGGCACCCTTTCACCCGTCATTCCGGGCCTCTACCTGGCGGGCGGCGGCGGTGGCACCATCATCTTCCCCAATGCCAATGCCTTCACCGGCGCCAACCGCCTCATCGTCGGCATGGGCGGTGGCGGCAACGTTTATATCACCGGCAACAACGACTACACCGGCGGCACCTTCGTCACCAACGGCACTCTGCGTATCGGCAACAACACCACCACTGGCAGCCTCGGTTCAGGCCCGCTCACCAACAACGCCACCGTCCAGTTCTACCGTTCCAACGCCATGACCATTTCCAACCTCTATGGCACAGGTATCTACCGTCAGATCAGCGGCTCCGGCCAGGTCACCATTGCCGGCACCAACTCCTTCTATCAAGTGGAAATCGGCAGCGCTAACGCCAACAACCCCTTCGTCTTTTCCGTCGGCTCCGTCAGCATCATCACCAATATCGCCATTGCCAACAACAATGTCGGTACCTCCGGCAAAATGATCGTGGAAAACGGTGCCTTGTTGCGCGTCTTGGGCAATCTTTTCCTCGGTGAGACCAACAGCCGCCCCGGCGAAGTCGTCCAAAACGGCGGCACTGTCACCATTGGCGGTCAGCTTCGCGTTGGCCATTGGCCCACCGAGACCAGCACCTACACCATCAACGGCGGCAGTCTCACTCTGACCGCCACCTCCGCCACCAACCCGTTCGGCAGCGGTGAACAAAACGGCACACTCTATGTCGGTATTGACGGCAGCGGCATCTTCAACCACAACGGCGGCACCGTCAGCGCCGAAGGTCTCGTGCTCGACAACCGTGGCGACACCGCGGGCACCGACACCTACAACCTCTTTGGCGGCACCCTGATCCTCGGCAAATGGGGTATTCAGGGCAACGCCAGCAGCGTCTTCAACGCCGGCGGTGGCACCCTCTCCGCCAGCACCAACTGGAGCACCACCTATTCCCTCAACCTCACCAACGTCGGCGGCAATCTAACCGTCGCCCCGCAAACCGCCACCACCATCACCCTCAACGGCGCCCTCACCGGCACCGGCGGCCTGAACACTGCCGGCAACGGCACCATCATCCTCAACGGTACCAACACCTACGCCGGCGACACCACCATCAACGGCAGCCTCGTTCAATTCAACCACATCAATGCCATTGCCGGTTCAGGACGCAATGTCACCGTGGGCAGCGGCGGCGCTGTAACGTTCAACTTCACCGATGTCCAGAACATGTTGACCACCCGCGTCGCCAACGTCTCCGCCGGCACCATTGCGCTGCGCGATATACAGAGCACCGAAACGATTGACTTCAGCGCTGCCAACCTCTCCAATGCCTTCCTCGGCGCCGTCGGTTTTGTGGATTTCTCCGCCGGCACATTCATTCCCTACGCCAACCACTACCGTCTCGGCGGCGGCGGCGGCACCCTCTTTTTCATGGGTAACATCGTCGAAGGCGATGAACTGACCATCGGCGGCGGCGGCCCGCTCAGTGTCGTCTGGCTGTTCCAAGCCAACAGCAACACCGGCGTCGTCAACGTGCTCAACAACATCCTGCGCGCCAATGATGGATTGGGACTTTCTCCCTATGCCAACCTCCGACTTAACGGTGGCGTGTTCGAGACCGACGACGGCTCCTTCACTCGCGCCCTCGGCAGCGGCGCCGGTGAAGTCCAAGTACTGGCCGGTGGCTTCAGCGCAGTGGATAACCCACTTACTGTCAACCTTGGCGGCAGCGGCGGAACCGTCACCTGGGGGAGTGCCGACTTCCAACCATCCGCCCTCATCCTCAATGAAATCACCGCCAACACCAGCCTCACCTTCACCAATAAACTCGACCTCAACAGCGCCACTCGTACCATCTCCGTCCGCTCCACCAATGCTGCTGCCCCCGCCATCATCGCAGGCGACATCCTCGGCACCGGCAGTCTCGTCAAAGACGGCGTTGGCCGACTCATCTTCAACGCCAAACCCACCTTCAACGGCGGCCTCACCATCAACAACGGCACTGTCACCCTCAATGCCGGGGCAAACACACTCCCCACCACCATGACCGTGACCATCTCCAACAGTCCCACCGCCGTCCTCGACCTCAACAACAACAACCAACAACTCGCCGCTCTGACCGGTGGCGGCCTCGTCCAACTCGGCTCGGCCATGCTGACCCTCGGTACCGCCGGCAACTCAACCTATGGCGGCACCATTGCCGGCTCCGGCGGTATCATAAAAGTCGGCAGCGGCACAGTCCAACTGACCGGCGCCAGCCTCTACTCCGGCCCGACCATCATCAGCAATGGTACCTTGCAATTAACAACAGCCACCGTGGCCGGCCCCGTTCTGCCCGGCCTGTTTGAAGGACGCCTCAGCGGTGCGTTCAACACCACCGACCCCAATCCCAACACCACCGCCCAACTGACCACTCGCTACGCGAATATCAAGGACAGCAGTCCGGCCTATCCCGCCACCGGCGGCGCCTGGGTGGACAACTCTACCTACGTTTACAGCGGTTACGTCTATAACTATGCCCTCACCAACGTCACATGGACATTCGGCGAGAACTTCGACGACAGTGTTCTGCTCAAGATAGACGGCGTGACGATTCTCAATAACGGGACTTGGAACGTACCAACCACCAACAACTACACGCTTACCCCCGGCGCGCATTCCATCGAAATTCGTTTCGGTCAGGGTGGCGGCGGTGTCGGTCCTGTTGTATCCAGTTGGTGGACAAACGGTCTTTTGGGGTTCGGGTATGACCCGCAAGGCCGTGGAACCAACGTGATGGCTTACTACCAGACGATGGCCGATCCGGGCAATGGTCTGCTCTTCACCACCTCCCTCAACCTTCTCCCCGCCGCCAGCGCCCTGACCATTGCCAGCAACGCCGTGCTCGACCTCAACGGCGGCGCCCAACTCGTCGGCCCACTCACCGGCCCCGTTGGCGCTCTCATCACCAACACCGCCGCCACGCCCGCCTGGTTCAGCATCGGCCTGCCCACCGGCAGCAATGCCACCTACAACGGTCTCATTGCGGACAGCGGCGCGGTCTCCAACGCCATTTCTCTCTACATCTGCGGCAACGGCATCCAAAGCCTCACTGCCACCAACACCTACACCGGCGGCACCTACCTCATCGGCGGCACTCTCCGCGCTCTCTACGGCGTCGGAGTCCCCACCACCGGCAACCTCGTCATCAACGGCGGCGTCTTCGAGCCGGGCGTTGCCATCTTCACCAATGCCCTCGGCACCGGCGGTGGCCAGGTCCAATTTGGCGGCGGTGGCGGCGGATTCAGCGCCTACAACGTGCCGTTGACCGTCAACATCGGCGGGGCAGGGCAGACACTCATCGTCGGCTCCAACTACTTCAACCCCGGCACACTCGTACTCAACGGAGTCACCGCCAACACAAACCTCTACTTCGTCAACAAAATTGACACCCGTGGCACGATCTTCAGTGTGGATGTCGAGGTGGGCACGGCCTACCTCCAAAACGGTCTGAGCAACAGCACTGGTAACGCTGCACTCCGCAAGCTCGGCGACGGCACGCTGGTCATCAGTAATCAGGGCGGTGCGATGGTGTTCAACAGCAACAACGGCTTCTACATCAGCCGCGGCACGCTCGTCATGGCCGACGGTACCATCACCACCGGTACCTCCTACAACTCCCCCGACTACATTGGCTACTCCAACGGCGACAGCGGTACGCTGACCCTCCAGGGGAACAGCCGGTTCCTGCGCTACACCAACAACTTGTACCTCGGTTATAGCTCTGATAGCCGCGGTGTTCTCGTCCTGCAGGACAACACGATTTACCAGAACCTTGGTCAAACCTATGTTGGCCATTACGGCACCGGTGTCGTCTTCATGAGCGGCGGCACCATCACCAACACCAGCGTCTTCGTCATGGGCAACTACACCAACTCCGTCGGCGCTTTCTATCAAACTGGCGGCTCGGTTTGGGTCGGCAATGAGTTCGATCTCGCCTACAGTACAACCAATGCCTACGGTTTCTATCAACTTAGCGGCGGCTCGCTGGTCAACAGCAACTGGCAACAGGTTGCCCGAGCCGGCGGCATCGGCGTCTTCTATCAGTTCGGCGGCACCAACACCGAACTCAGCGCCTCACAGGGCATGCTCCTCGGCAACGGCGGCGGCACCGGCATCGTCTATGTCGCCGGCGGCGTCTTCAACAACCTCGGACGCATCGGTATCGGCTGGAGCGGCGCTGCTCGCGCCGAATTGACCATTTCCAACGCCACCGTCACCGTCGGCAACACCGGCGTCCAATTCAACCAAACCGCCGGCGGCACCGCCACCGCCATCCTCAACCTCAACGCCGGTGCTATCCTCGAAACCAAGGCGCTTTTCAAACAAAACAGCGGCGGCAACAGCATCGTTAACTTCAACGGCGGCACTCTCCGCGCCAACACCGGCAACCAGACCATCCTCGGCAACGGCTCCGCCGGTGTCGGGGCCGGCGCGCTCAATGGCGCCTACGTTTACGCCGGTGGTGTTACCTTTGACACCGCCAGCCTCGTCGTTACCAACACCCAGGACCTCCGTGCTCCGACCGGCAACGGTGTCACGGGTGTCGTCTGGAACGCCAACCTCAGCGGTTACATCGGCGCGCCGTTCGTTTCCGTTGATGGCGACGGTTCCGGCGCCACCGCCGTAGCTCTCTTCGATCCCGTCAGCGGCACCGTCACGGGCATCCTCATCACCTGTTATGGCCAGAACTACACCACCGCTCCGACCTTTACCCTCACTGGCGGCGGCGGCGCCACCACCAATCTCGGTGCCATCGGTCTGCTTGCCCCCAACACCAGCGGTAGCCTGACCAAGATCGGGCGCGGCACCCTGATTCTCAACAGCTACAACGACTACGCCGGCGGCACCGACATCCGCGAAGGCTATCTCCGCTTCGATGTCGCCTCTGCCGTTCCCGCAGCGGGCCTGGTCAACATCCGCAGCAACGCCATCGCCGTGTTCAACTTTGCCGGTATCCAGAGCATCCTTGCCAGCAACGTGGACAGGACTTCTTCCGGCGGTATCGCGCTGCGTGATTTCCACCAGAGCGAGACCATCAACCTCAACACTGCCGGCCTCTCCAACATTTACATCGGCGCCATTGGCAACGTCGCGCTCGACTCCAACTTCACCCCCTACGGCAACGTCCTGCGGTTCGGCGGCGGCGGCGGCGTGTTGACCTACTCCAACACCATCGGCGCCAGTACCACCATTGACCTCGCCTCGCTCCCCGACGGTCTCGTTCTCGTCCTCGCCGCCACCAACAGCAACACCGGCACCATTGTTGTCTCCACCGGCAACACCCTTCGCGCCAACGATGGTGTCGGTCTCTCCACCAACGTGAATCTTATCCTTGCGGGCGGTGTCTTTGAAACCGGCGCGGATTTCACCCGCTCGCTCGGCACTGCCGCCAATCAGGTCCGGGTCAATGACGGCGGTTTCAGTGCCTACGGTACCCCGGTCAACATCAACCTCGGCGGAGCCGGGGCGACACAAACATGGGGCAGCGCTTATTTCGCTCCGACCGAACTCATCCTCAACGGCTCTGCCGCCAACACCAACCTCACCTTCGTCAATCCCATTGACCTCAACGGCGGCACCCGCGCCATCAGCGTCAATGCCACTGGCGCCCCGGCGACCCTCGCCGGAGCGATCTTTGGCACCGGCAACCTTGTCAAAAACGGCGTTGGCACGTTGATTCTCGGCGCAGCCAGCACCTACACCGGCGGCACCATCATCAACAACGGTACGCTCCAGTTGTCCGGCAACAATATGTTACCAACCACCACCGCCGTGATCCTCTCCAACTCCCTCACCGCCGCCCTCTCACTAAACAACTACAACCAAACCATTGCTTCCCTCAGCGGTGGCGGTATCGTGGCGCTCGGTTCCGGCACGCTCACGGTTGGCGACGCCAACAGTACCACCTTCAGCGGCGTCATCACCGGCAACGGCGGACTCATCAAAACCGGCTCCGGAACGTTGACCTTCTACAACACCACCCACACTTACACCGGCCTCACTCTGGTCACACAAGGCACCCTTGGGTTGGATAGTGCTGAAATCAAAGGACCAGTCACGCTCACCAACGGAACTCGCCTGGTTGTCACCGGCGCAGGACGACCGGGGTTGCTTGGCGAGTTCTACAACGTCACACCCGTCTCCAATAACTTTGCGACACTTGATCTGTTGCTGGCTCACCTGTCCGCATACACGCCCGACTACACCGCTCCCAGCACGGTGGTGGGTGTCAACTTCGACTTTGGCCGCAACGATGTGACGCCGCCCGGCGCGTTCACCAACACGCCTTATGCCAGCGTCGGCGGCACTCGCACCACCAACTTCGAGGTTAAATGGACCGGTAAATTTGTCGCTCCCACCAATGGCGTGTACTATTTCGACACCGCCAGCGACGACGGCAGCATGCTCTGGATTGACGGCACCAACGTCGTTTACAACAACTACTGGCAGGGAGTTACCACCCGTGGCGGTTCCATCACGCTCACCGCTGGTGTGCATGAGGTTGTCATTGCCTTCTACCAGGGCAGCGGCGGCTACGGCATGTGGGCGGATGTCGCGTTGCCCGGCGGCACGACCAACCGATTGCCCAATACCATGCTGTTGTACGGCAGCCCGCAAATCGGCTCGCTCAATGGCGACGCCGCTTCCCTCATCACCCTCAGCAACACCACGCTCAGCATCGTGCAATCCGTGGACGGCGCCTTCTACGGCACTATCACCGGCGGCGTCTCTGACAGCATCATCAAGACCGGCTCAGCCGTTCTTGCTCTGTTCGGCACCAACACCTACGGCGGCGGCACCACCATTAATGGCGGTGTCCTCCGCGCCAACTACGGCAGCGGCCTGCCCACCACAGGCAACGTGATCCTCAGCGGCGGCGTCCTCGAAACAATGGGCACTCTCAACAACGTCCTCGGCACCGGTTCCAACCAGATCCGCATCCCCGGTGGCGACAGCGGTTTCAGTGCCTGGGGCGCGCCTCTTACCGTCAACCTCGGCGGCAGCGGCGCAACCCTCGTCTGGGGCAGTGCCGACTTCAATCCCAGCACGCTCATCCTCAACGCCGCCAGTGCCAACAACAACCTCACCTTTGCCAACAGCCTCGACCTCGGCGGCACCAACCGCACCATCGCCGTCAACAGTTCGGTCGCCACAATGAATGGACAAATCCTCGGCACAGGTAACCTCATCAAGACCGGCGTCGGGACGCTCGTGTTTGGCAACACCAATACCTACACCGGCGCCACCTTCATCAATGGCGGTACCTTGCAAATGAACGCCCCCAATGTCATGCCCGCCAACACTGCCCTCACCATCACCAATCGAGGGTTCGCCGCGTTTGACCTCAATGGCTTCAACCAAACCATCGCATCCCTCAGTGGCAGCGGGACGGTTGCCCTCGGCTCGGCCACACTGACGGTTGGCGACGCCAACAACACCACCTTCAACGGCGTCATCACAGGCAGCGGCGGCCTCGTCAAAACCGGTTCCGGCACTCTGACACTGCCTTATCAGACACACACCTACAGCGGGTTGACCCTGATCAGTCAGGGGACACTCGCCCTGGAAAGCACCCGATTGACCGGTGCCGTTACCATCAATAACGGTGCGACACTGACCGTCACCGGACTGGGACTGGGGTTGATGGGCGAATACTACAACATCACACCGAGTTCCAATAACTTTGCCACCCTTGAGTTGCTCAATGCCCATCTGAGCAGCTACACTCCCGATTATATGGCCCTTAGTACCGTCAACAGTAACGTCTTCGACATGTACCGCAGCGGCACTTCCTACACTCCGCCCGGTGCATTTACCAACACGCCTTATGCCAGCGTCGGCGGCACCCGCACCACCAACTTCGAAGTGCGCTGGACCGGACGGTTTATCGCCCCCACCAACGGCGTGTACTACTTCGACACGGCCAGCGACGACGGTAGCATGCTCTGGATTGACGGCACCAACGTCGTTTACAACAACTATTTCCAGGGCGTTACTACCCGCGGCGGCACCATCAACCTGACCGCTGGCGAACATGACATCGTCATCGCCTTCTACCAGGGCGGCGGCGACTACGGCATGTGGGCCGATGTCGCCCTGCCCGGTGGCACAACCAACCGTATCCCGAATTCGATGCTGGCGTATGGATACCAGCCCCAAATCGGTTCCTTGAGCGGGGCGGTCGGGTCCACCATTGCTCTCAGCAACACCACGCTTACAATCGTCCAGACCAATGACGGCGTGTTTGCTGGCAACATCACCGGTGGCGCCTCCGACAGCATCGTCAAACAAGGCTCTGCGTTGTTGTCGCTGTTGGGAACCAACACCTACGGCGGCACCACCGTGATCAATGCCGGCACGCTTGCCATCAACGGACGTCTCGAAAACAGCGCGGTCACCGTCAACAGCGGTGGCGTGTTGGCCGGCAACGGCTTCATTGCCAAATCTGTCACGCTCCGTGGCGGTGCCACTCTTAGTCCCGGTAATTCCGTCGGTACCCTCACCGTTGGCGACCTTACGCTCACCAATGGCGTCCAACTCGTCTTCGAACTCGGCGCGCCCGGTGCCAGCGACCTTGTAATCGTCACCAACGCGCTCTCGTTCAGTGGCATGGAAACCAACTGGTTTGTCCTCAGCGCGGTCAGCGGGTTTGGCGCCGGCACCTACACGTTGTTTGACGCGCTCA